>PJUC01000033.1_pt1 | contig 173808 bp, 159 predicted proteins | sample 1512161 | NCBI WGS metagenome assembly PJUC01 (sample SAMN08177676, study PRJNA422409) | Soil metagenome, whole genome shotgun sequencing project. | isolation source: Soil enriched on filter paper | place: USA: Madison | collected 2015-01-15 | reverse complement strand
TTTGAGTAACCAGTCGACGCAGGAGGCCTGGTTTGACAATATGAATGTGGCGCTGAGTAATGGTATGTTACTGGAAGAGCATCATTATTATGCTTATGGTTTACCGATAGCGGGTTTTAGTTCTTTGGCTGCAAATGCTACGCCGAACCGGCAGCGTTACCAGGGTAATGAGTATATAGAGAGTGTAGGGCTGGAGTGGATGGATTTTCATAACCGGCAGTATGATCCGCAGTTGGGTAGATTCTTGAGTGTGGACCCTTTGGCCGATGCCGGTGGGCAGCAGGTATTGAGTCCTTACCATGCTATGGGTTGTAACCCGGTGAGTATGGTGGATCCTTGGGGCTTAGCGTTTACCTTACCTAGTACCTGGGGTATGGGAGCTCCTACAGCGCTGGATATTGCGCTCTGGCAGGTGCCTACCAAGCAATTAGATAAGGTTTATGGAGGTGATCCCTGGTTGATGATGAACCGCGGAGTTTTAAATGCGTATGAGGCTAATTTAGCTGGTAAACAAATAGTGGTTGAAGCAGTAACGGGTCTTCTTGCAAGGAGGCGATATGAATATCACGTAAAATTAGAGGGAAACCGGGAAGCAGCGGATCAATATAGTCCAGGGCGGGATGGATTTAAAGGAATTAGTTATCCTTACCCAGAAGATGGCTTATTTCGTCTCGGAAACTATACTTATGATTTAAACTCATTTTTAGAATTCTTTAAAGAATATGCAACAAAATTTGGAAATCCAGTATATAGTGTGCCAGGAGGAACAGAAAATATGGAGGAACCCATTTTAAATGGGGAACCAACTAAATTATATGCTGAAGTGAGTTCACATCTTACAGAGGAATTAAATTTAGCAACGATGAGTACAGAAATTTCATTTACCACTCCTGATCCTAAATCCGGGCGTAAAGGTACATCGGGGTATTTTAATAAAGTCTATCCTTTTGATGCGTTTGTACCTTCGAAAAATCAATCTACCGTTAGGATACACATTCATCCATTTGGAGGAATGTCGGTTAGTCTATCTTTTATTGCTCAACGTAATCCTTTCGGAGGTTCTAATCGAATGGGATGGATAATGGACATGGGTGCAGCTGAGCCTTCACCAGCAGATCATACAAATGCTGTAATGTCTAACTTTTATTACAGATACGTGGTCATTAACAATGCCTATATTTACCTTTATAATAAAAATGCAAATGAAACGATTAGAATTAACAAGCCGTAGTTTAAGTATATCAATTATCTTATATATTTTTATTTTTTTAATATCTTGCCAAGGTGCAGGCGAAAAAACTGGAAACAATAAAACTGCTCCAGAAAAATCATCCTTGGCTTGTGATACTAATTATTCTACAAAATATGGCGACCCTCAAATCAGGAAAAAAATAGATGAAGCTAAATGGAATTTATATCTCTACTCTGTTATTGATACTCCCAAAAACGAAAATGATAGTTTTGTATTTAAATCGCCCAGATCGTATGCATCGTATCCATTAGTGGTTGATACCTTATATATATACAAAGAATCAACCTTCATTCTTTTTAGTTTTTGTATAGATGGGGAATTGTTAACGAAAGATAAAGCATTTGAATTGGGAGTGGAGTATGTTCCGGAATCTATTTCATTAATGAAAACAGTGAATGGAAAAGAGTCAAGATGCATTAGATGGCGTGGAGCAACAGATGGTGACAACTTATGTATAGAATCTTTAAGTGAGGATGAGATTAGGAAATTACCAAAACATTTTTCTAAGGAAAAATTAGGAGAAATGCGAAAAAGTACAAATAGATTAATTTATCCAATAAATCCCGTAGTAGTTGATTATATTGAATCGAATCAAAAAGATTTAGATCCTTGGTTTATCAATGAAGCAAAAAAAAGAGGTGTAATTAAATAGTGAGAATGGGTGGTTTTGGGATAATCATACTTTAAAACAAGTAATATCAAGAAAACAGGCAATCTTCAGGTTGCCTGTTTTTAACATTAGTCGGCAGGTATTGAGTCCTTACCATGCTATGGGTTGTAACCCGGTGAGTATGGTGTACCCTTGGGGTTTAGCGTTTACCTTACCTAGTACTGGGGTATGGGAGCGCCTACAGCTTTGGATATTGCGCTCTGGCAGGTGCCTACCAAGCAATTAGATAAGGTTTATGGAGGTGATCCCTGGTCGATGATGAACCGCGGAGTTTTAAATGAATTAGAAAAGCAAATATTGGAAGCCGAGGCTATAGAAGGTGCGCGGATTCAAAAAAGTTATGATCATGAAGGTTATTTGGAAAGAAATAGGAGGTTGGGGATAAATGTTGATAACGACAGAACATATATTGTGAAAGATAAAAGCTTAGAAGGAAATAATCGAGTAAGCTATAAGTATGGTAAATTAACGCTCAATCTTTCCACAATAAAAGAAGGAGCAAATGGAATTTATTCATTTGTGACATATTCTGGAGATGTTTCTATGTATGAGAAAACCGAATAGATACAAATTGTAAAGACTGATAAACCAATAGAGGGCGCGCCTTACGAAAAATGGTTTAATGATTACGGTAAAGATGATGAAAACAATCGTGAATATATAAATGGTCCTTTTTATTATAATACTAGTCATGAAATAATATCCTGTCGTAAAAATATGGTAGCTAAGTATGGAGGAGTTTCCTTTTCTGACGGCCCTAGTCGATTAAGAGGGAGTTTTTATTGGCAAGCTCAACTCAGTCTGGTGGGTTTAAGAAGTGGCTTTTGGGAAACCATTCAAACTATTAGATATGGTTTTACTTCAAAAGGAGCGGAAATCAACTATATGACTCCATTTTTCCTCAATGCTCCGGATCATGCTAGAGATCAAAAATATCAGGAGACTATTAACTTCATAAACTACTTTAGAAGATAATATTATGAAAAAACACACATTGAAAATCGGTTTATTGTATTGTTTCTTAGCTACTGTAATAAGTTGCAATTTGAATGCTGATTCAAGTAAAAATAGTTCGGGAAAAAATATTGATTCTACATACATTAAAGATTCATTAGCAATGGAAAGGCGAATATTAGCCTGTGATACTCCATACAAATCGGTTGATATTTTAATTATTCAAGATGCAACAAGTGAAAACGAAAATTCAGTATCATTTTTTAGCCAGATGGATGACAAAGGAATGGTTTTATCAGGTGGTAAACCTATAGATACTTCAATTTCCATTTTTTATCCATATGCTGAACCCACTTACAAAGTGAGTCAAGAGGCTTTATACTATTTAGCTGAATATGTTGATGGAAATTGTATATGTAGAAAACCAGGTAATGATGATGATCCAGAAATATTCGGTGTGTACTATTTTAAGTTAATGCAGGGAGAGCAAAAAAAAACCTGTTATGTTTACCTCCAGGATATTGATTATGTTATAGAGTATTTTCAAAGATTGAAAGGCTGGTTAGAAAACTCAAAATACAAAAGTGAATTTAAGGATTTTTTTATTTATGTAGACCGACAAATACGAATGCTGGAAAAGGAAAAGAGCAGGAGGAAATAAAGTAGTGTCTCCAAATTGTTGTTTTGGGATAATCATACTTTAAAACAAGTAATATCAAGAAAGCAGGCAATCTTCGGGTTGCCTGTTTTTACCATTAGTCAGCAGGTATTGAGTCCTTACCATGCTATGGGTTGTAACCCGGTGAGTATGGTGGACCCTTGGGGATTGCAGGCAGGTTTAGCTCCCGGTACTAAGCTGCTGAATTTCATGCCGCCGAATGCGGGCAAGGCATATATAGAGGGGCAGGTAGTAGTATTGGGAGCTAACTTTATGAACCTGGAAGCCATGCGGTTACGAGCCAGTGAAAGGTTTACTGATTTTTTAATACAATCAACAATAAAAGAGGCTTTTGGTGAGTGGCAGCGAGTAGGGAAATTTAAGTCAGCTGGATCAAGCCAGCAAACAAGCGAAGGAGGGGGAGTTTTGTTCAATATTCAAGGTGCAAAATATACAATCAACTATTCCTCTGGATCTTTGGCTTTTTCCAAGGAGCTAGAAACTGTTAGTGTGATAAGAGGTAAAGCAGACTGGATTGACTGGGGAAAAAGAATGAATTCAAGATTTGGAAATAGTTTGGGGTATAGTTTTGGTGGGTATGGGCAAAGTCACGGATTTTGGAATGATGTTAATGACGGGTTCAGTATAATTTGGAATAGTCCAATTGCGAGACGTTATATCCCAGATAAGATATCATTTGCAATAGGTGGGGATATAGCATTAGGAGGAGGAGTTGGTGCACAGCCTATAAATTTCACAATTTTGACAAGGGGTAAAGATCCTGGTGTTTATTTAACTCCTACATTTAATACTTATGCAGGGGTAGGTGCATTTTTTTCTGGTGGAGTAGAGCTTACTATTTCAAATTATACAGGTGATCCAAGAAAAATTACAGCATCTATGGTTACAGGAGAAACCAATGGAGGCTATGCAACAGGGGGACTCTTAGGCGATTTTTCAGCAGGAGTAACATATTCTCCAGCCACAAATGTTCATGGTTTTTTAAATGTAAGCGTCGGTATAGGAATAGGGGGAGGAGCATTTATAGGATATAATTATCAGAATACCCCTGGGTACAAAAAATTTTAATGAAATGTCTAAAAGAAATCAAAAAGTAATTTATATTGTAACTGTGATTGCTGTACTAGCTATAATCGTATGGGTTGTATGGATTCAACAAAAAGGACAAAGCCAGCAAAGAGCTTTTTTTGAGAAAGATTTTAATTCGATAGTTGTAAGGTCGAACTCTTTTTTCGGAAGAACTATAGAGTTTCATCTAGACAATAGTTTTACATTATATTTTTCACCTCCTGTTGAAAATCGTATTATGGTAGGAGATTCTGTAGTTAAAGAAAGTGGATCATACCAATATGATGTTTATAGAAAAAATAGGAATAATAAATTCGAGTATTTTTCAAGTTATTTGGGAGATGATGTCCAATAGATGGGTATTGTATCAAAAGAGTTGGTATTTTGTTTTGTAAAATGAATTGATTACCGGTAATGTCTCCAAATTGTTGTTTTGAGACATTAATTCTTTAAAGCACTTTAAAATCAAGAGTTTTATTTTATAGAAATAAGAAAAACAGGCAATCTTCGGGTTGCCTGTTTTTACCATTAGTCGGCAGGTATTGAGTCCTTATTATGCTATGGGCTGTAACCCGGTGAGTATGGTGGATCCATTGGGATTGCAGGCAGGTTTAGCTCCTGGCACTAAGCTACTGAATTTCATGCCGCCGAACGCCGCGATTGGATCTGTAGAAGGGCAAACGGTAGTTTTGAGAGGGACCAGCACCTTTGATTTTGCACTAGCTCAAGCAGATTTTTATGATATGGTCGGGGAGTATGCTGCTGAGCAAATGGGTTTAAACGAAAGCCAGCCACAGGAACAGATAACAAATGGAGAGCAGCAGGCAACTGAGGGATGGAACTCAAGCGCTTGGGCACCATTATATAAAGAAACACTAAGAAAATATGCAAAATCTATATGTAATTGTGACGGTGGAACTCTAGAGAACTTTACAGGTGCATTGTTTCAAAATGCTTGGGACGCATCAGCTATTGCATCTGGATTTGGAGCGGATAACTATAAATCTAATAAAGATCCAAAAAGCGGGGGAACTCGAACCACAGTTCCCGACGCTACAGCTGATGGAGTGTTGGTGACGAAATGGTATGAATCAAATATCATAGTACCCGAAGCAGCTTGGTTTGAGGTAAAAGCAACAGACAAAACAATATATAATTCAACAAGTACGGGCCAAATAAAAGGACATTTGACAAATCTTGCCAGTAAAGTGAGACATAAATACAGGCATTATGGTCCGCTTCATGCTAGCGTTGCATCTTTGACATTGGTCACTACAGCAGGTGTCAGTATTTCTAAGTCTGTGATTGCAGAAGCAAGTATTCATAACATTATACTATATCAATACACGGCTCAATATAGAATGGTCGGTAATAGCATGAATGTAAGATTTGAATTATCAACAAGAAATGCAAATTTATTTTTTCGAACAGGGCATACAACTGTTCCTGTTCCTTTAAAATAGAAACAATGAGAATTATTTTTTTAATTATACTAATACAAATTATGTCTAAAAATATTCAAGGGCAATCATTACCATATGAAGTACTTTCGCAGATTGACTTAAATAAAATTATTGATGAAAAGCAAAATATAATAGATACAGAATACATAATTGATTACAATGCCGTTTTTGTTACTATTTTTAATGACAGTACCGCAGTTCTTAGCCCACCCATTTTAGGAGGAGAGGAAGGGTTGCTGTTTTATGACATTAAAGCGATGCACGCAATGATAGCATCCCGGGCATATCCTGTAAAGGGTACAGGATCATTTTGGGAAAAGGAAAAGGCACGTATAGAGCATATTGATACTTCAATATCTTACTATTGTATGAAACTATCTGAAGTGTTGGATTATAAGGTTGAAATAAATAGTGATCCCATATATTTGAAAAATCTCTCCAATGTTATCAACAACAAAATAAAGGAAAAGAAGCAGCCTAAATATTTAAAAGAATATCTCAGCATTTATATAGGTGAGATGATTCGCCAAAGTATAGATGGAGAGTGGAATCTTTTTATTAAATATGCTTTTCATATTTATTATATACCCGAAGTAATTAAAAATGGAAAGAGTTGTGATGTTGTTGCTTATGTTTTTAGTGAGCTTAACCTCTCTATGTTTATACCTTTCGATATTGAGATTATCCTTAATAAAGCAAAAGATAGGTTTTATACTTATAATAATGATAGATATAGAACAATTAATCCAAAGTAGTAGGTATTATATCCAAAGGGTAGTGTGCTCACATTGTTGTTTTTCAAAAACAGCGTGCTTGAACCCAGTAAAATCATTGGGTTCAATTAATATAGATAGGAACGGCAGGCAATCTTCGGGTTGCCTGTTTTTACCATTAGTCAGCAGGTATTGAGTCCTTACCATGCAATGGGTTGTAACCCGGTGAGTATGGTGGATCCTTTGGGATTAGCGTCAGGACTATTCCCGGGCACTAAACTGCTCAACTTCGGTGTCCCTAATGCAGGGATAGCTTATGTGGAAGGGCAGCTAGTGGTATTGGGCGCTAATTTTATGAACCTGGAAGCCATGCGATTGCAAGCCAGCGAAAGGTTTAATGATTTTATGCTGGAACAATTCGTAAGCGCTGCTTTAGGATATTTGAGTGTACAAACGCAAATAGGTCTTGCTGGCGGGGGGAGCAGCAGTAGTGAAAAAGCAAGCGAAACCAAGAGTGGAGAGAATAAAGGGGATCAAGCCAGTGGCGGTGGATTAATGATGGCTATTTTGAAGTATGGTGTTAATTATATTCCTTCAGATGGTGATCAGCCTGCCTTGGTTCAGGCAAATTTACTAGTAACATATAATGGAGAAATTCCAGAAGAATTTGTTGAAATTGAATATTTACAGAGTGTTTATACTAATGATCCTAATCCAGGAAAAGATCAACTATCTGTTGATGGACACCCATCTAATAAAGGTATTTTCTATCATCAAGAAGGTGTAGATAGATTAGTCGTTGGTAGTGACGTTTTTAAAAGAGAGGGGTTTTCAGGGAAATATAAATATTTTGACTTTCCTACAAGGCCGGTTTCAGGAGTAACTGGAACACTTGTTTGGAAAGCGGAACTTTCTTTGGTTGGTATAAGAGCCGATGGGAGATCAAAAATTTTAGAAACCCTCACTTGGGGATTTACCTATAAATCAAGGGAATCGATGGCTCGCGGTTTCAAACCCAGTTATACAAAATCAAGTTTTTTTAATCAATTTATTATCAATAATAGTTGGATGTTTCAAAAAAAATAAATAATTATGAAGTTTAAATATTTTTTTCTTTTAGTAATTTTAATCATGTTTGGGTATAATACTCAAGCACAAAAGTATGTAATTTTAGGAAATTTGATTCCTTATAATCGTGATTTTAAAACGAGTATTTGTCTGCTAAGTGAACGAATACCAACAGTAGAACAGGATTATGCAACACGCGATAAATCAAAGAGTAGTATATATTTAATAGATAGCTCTCTTTTGAACGATTTGTGTAGTTATATAGCTAAAAATGGAAAAATACTCTCTTATTATAGAGATGGCGGACCGGAAAGTATATATCAAGTGGTCATCAATACAGATGGATTATTTCAACCCTACTTTGAGTTTTATAATAAAAAAGAAGTAGTTACTTTTTATGAAGCTTTAATAGCATATCTGAATCAAAAGCATGGAATAAAAAATGTTTTACGCCCAATTCTAGAAAACGAAAGAAGTAAATATTTAGGGGAATGAGTTTTGGTAATGTAGTATATCCAGTTGTTACTTTGCAAGAAATAAAGTTTAAAACACAGCAAAATAAATTGGATTCTATTTTTTAGAAACATTAAAGCAGGCAATCTTCGTGTAGTGTTTCCAAATTGTTGTTTTGCGATAATCATACTTTATGACACTATAAGATCAAGGGTTTTTATTTTTTGAAACCGTAAAAGCAGGCAATCTTGGGGTTGCCTGCTTTATAATATGAATTACAGGTGTTGAGTCCTTATCATGCTATGGGTTGTAATCCCGTGAGTATGGTGGATCCTCTGGGATTAAGAGCAGGTTTGGCTCCCGGTACTAAGCTGCAGAATTTCATGCCGCCGAATGCGGGGATAGCATATGTAGAAGGACAAAGAGTTGTCTTAGGAGGAGCGATGAAGTTTAACTTTGATGGCGACTTTGTTAGCCACCAGGCATTCTATTCCCGGTGGGTTAATGAGCAGGCGGGTGAATATGAGAAGGCCGGCGAATCGAAGAGTGGAGTACAAGGTGCAGGAGAAGATGCTTCAGGTCATAATTTTAGTACAGAAGATAAGACATTAGAAGGGAAGGATCGGATTAGTCTATTTTCGGGAAATTTAAAGTTATACATCTCCCAAAAAGATGATGGTACTAAAGGTATTCACGTATTTGCTATATATACTGGGGATGTCTCAGGTTATGATAAAACAGAGTGGATACAAATAGCAAAAACTAATGCTCCCTTGGATGGTAAGTCTTATGATATTTGGCTAAATGATTATAATAAAGATGAGAAGAATGGTGGAAAGTATAGCAATGGTCCATTTTATTATAATAAAAGCTCTGAAATTCGAGCCTGGCGAAAGGATATGGCATCTAAATACGGTGGAGTTACATTTCAGGATAATCCCTATAGAAATGGAGGAAATTCATTTTATTGGCAAGGTCAACTTAGCTTAGTGGGATTAAGAAACGGGTCTTGGGAAACCATTCAAACTGTAAACTACGGTTTTACTTCAAAAGGAATGCAGATTGATTATACTTCTCCAATTATTTTAAATGCTCCTGATCCAGTTAGAAGTTCATTCTATCAAACAACTTTGATTCTAATAAATTTATTTAAACGATAAGGATATGAAAAGAATATTGAAAATAACTGCCTTGTTTTATTGTATATTTAATTTCTTAAGTAGTTGTAACTCTAAACCGAATATAAATAATAACAATAATGCAGTAGACTCTACTTATATTAATGATTCATTAGCAATTGCAAGGCAAATATTAGCTTGTGATACACCTTATAAATCAGTTGATTTAATTGTATTGTTAGATAATACTAATGAAGATGAGTATGCTATATCATTTTGTAGCCAAATGAATGAAAGGGGACAGGTTTTATCTAAAGGCAAACCTATAAAAGTTCCAAGTAGTTATTTTTGGATATATGACAGACCTACATTCAAGGTAAGTCAAGAGGCTTTATATTACTTCGCTGATTACATAGATAAAAATTGCGAATGCAAAAATCCCATAGGAAAAGCTGAAAATCAATTTAATGGTATGTACGTGTTTAAATTAATCCAGGGAGAAAAGATGAAAACCTGTTATCTGTATCTTCGAGATATTGATATTGTATTAGATTATTTCAAAGGGTTGAATCTTAGGTTGGCAAATCCAAAATATAAAAATGAATTTAAGGAATTTCTTGAATTTGTAAAACGTCAGATAAGAAAATTAGAGAATGAAAAAGAAAGACGGTAACTATTTACTAATAAGGTAATGTGCTTACATTGTTGTTGTTCAAAACAGCAAACCAGAACAAAGTAAAATCAAGGGTATCTATTTTTCAGAAAATGCAAAAGCAGGCAATCTTTGGGTTGCCTGTTTTTACCATTAGTCGGCAGGTATTGAGTCCTTACCATGCTATGGGTTGTAACCCGGTGAGTATGGTGGATCCTTTGAGATTGCGGGCTGGCTTAGCACCCGGTACTAAGCTTTTGAATTTCATGCCGCCGAATGCGGGGATAGCATATGTAGAAGGCCAAAGAGTTGTCTTAGGAGGCGCGATGACGTTTGACTTTGATAGTGATTATGCGAGCCACCTGGAATTCTATGCTCAGTGGGTTAAAGAAGGGGCCGGTGAATATAAAAAAGCAAGTAATAGGGGGTATGGGGAGATGAGCAAGCTTTCTGATGCTTTAGTTAGCGAAGAGATTGGGCCCAATGATTATATCAGTTACATATCTCAGAGTGGTGAAAATGTATATGTAAAAGATGTGGATGGGAATGATATTATTTATTCTATAGAGGTTTCGAGTGGAAATCAACAATCAAATGGGGGAGCGTTGGGCAACCAGGATTTAATTTTATGAATGCGGGTTTCACTGGAAAGACAGAATCGTCGGGTTCGTTTTGGTATGGTGGAGCTTTAGTTATACCTAGCTCTGGGATGCAGGGGGGGGCAGCAGTAACATTACCTCCATTTATAATCATAGATAAAACAGATACGGATATTAAAGGGACTATCCGACATGAATACGGGCATATTCTTCAAGATAGAATACTTTCTTTGGTCCGTGGAGGAAAAGTTGGTTATTATATTTTATTGGATTGCCAAGTGTGATTAGTGCGAGAATGAGTGATAGTAATATGGAACACCAACAAAATTTGACAGAGAAATCTGCAAATCAGTTAAGTTATTGGTTTCATGCTAGCCCGAGTGATTGGGATTTTTATAACTATCCTGTATACAGTAAATAATTTTTATGAAACTATTATATTTTTTATTATTAATTCTTTTTGTGGAAGGTTGTATTGTACACTACAGCGACATACGGCTTCAAGTAAATAATCAAAGTGAATTTAATATTTACGTTCAAGAAGATGTGGATACAATTAATCTGAGATTGCATGCCGATATTGGATTTATGTTACCTCAGTATTTTATAAAATCTGGTAGCACCATTAGAATGAAGAAGCCCGGAGGAGAAAAAGCGTGGGAAGAATATATCAATGAATCTCCTGACAAAAAATTGCACTTATATGTATTTTCGGAAGATACATTGAAGAAATATACAAAGGAGCAAGTGATAGAAGGTAAAAAATACCTTGAACGATTAGATGTAAGTGTTGAAGAGTTAAAGGCAAATGATTGGAAGGTTATTTATTTTGGCGAAAACAAGTAATATTTTCAATGGATAATGTTCCCCAATTTTTTACAAAATAAGATGCTATAACTCAAAAAATAAAAGGTTTTTATTTTTTTGAAACCGTAAAAGCAGGCAATCTTGGGGTTGCCTGTTTTTACCATTAGTCAGCCATGCTATAGGTTGTAACCCGGTGAGTATGGTGGATCCTTGGGGATTGCAGGCAGGCTTAGCTCCAGGCACTAAGCTACTGAATTTTATGCCGCCGAATGCGGGCAAGGCATATATAGAGGGGCAGGTAGTAGTATTGGGAGCTAACTTTATGAACCTGGAAGCCATGCGGTTACGAGCCAGTGAAAGGTTTACTGATTTTATGCTGGAACAATTCGTAAGCGTTGCTTTAGGATATTTGAGTGTACAAACTCAAGTAGGTGTGCCTGGTTCTGGTAGTTCCGTAAATGATGAGCCGTCAGCGGAACAACCTGGAGAAGGAGAACCTGATAGACCTTTTGGTAGAGGTAACTATGGATCACAGACACAGCATGAAGAGAAAAACCTCCGGAAAAGAAGTTCAATAGTGTATTTTGCTTTATATTATTTGAAGGTCGGGGAGAAAGACGCAAAAAACTACCGGAAAGATTCCGATTATAAAAATCTTGAAGGTGCGCCGAAGTGTAATATTTTTGTGTATGACATGTTATTTTTTGCCGGGATTAATATTGGTTCTGAACATGTGAAAGCAAGAAAATGGCATTTATTTAAATCATTGCCGCCAGGTACTAAAGAATGGGGCAATCCTAATTATAAAATTCCAGGATTTATTACCGTTTCTAAACCTCAGGCCGGGGATGTGGTTGTTGTTAGAGGAACTAGTGTTGGGCATGTGGCTATAATGGTAAGTGAAACTGAATCAATTTATACAAACGGAGAAATAATTATGCGCTCTGATTTTGGTTCTAATCCAATCTGGATAACTCCTGGCGACAAGAATTATTGGCCAGGAAATAATGGTTATGTATACTGGCGTTATATTGGTGAATAATTAAATAAATATAAAAATGAAAAAGAGCATGTTTTACCTGATTATTATATTGTTTGCCACAATTGTATTTTTTCTACTACTAAATAGAAATTATATTTTATTCCGTGCGAACAATTACAAGGTGTATAATGAAAAAAAAGAGGCGTTACCCATTTATTTGATCAATAGGGCAAATAATAAGGATGGAAATGATACAGTAATTCGGGAGCTATTACTTTATGTTGATAAGCGCATTAATATGAGGCATCGGGCCTATAACAATGAAGTACTTACGATTCATATTGACGATCCTAAGCTTTTAGAGGCTGTCGGTGGGCGGGAATCATTTGTAAAAGTTGGCGATTTTATCCTTTTGCAAACCAGAGCCAATACAGGAGATGATTTCTGGGATTTGTATAATAATGGAATGACATACACTAGCAAGGAAGAGGAGCCTATCCGATTTTTCATAGCAGAAGGAAATACATATAAGTTCAATACTTTTGGCGGATTAAAAGCTTATGGAGATACAATAATTGTAGAGAAATTGGATGGCCCAATAGAAAAAGAAGGAAGCTATATTGCAGATGAATAAATTGGAGCATTGGGTGGAAATGTGCGCTGGTAGTGTATCAAAATAGTTGATAATATATTGGGTAATATGCTCAGGTTGTTGTTTTTCAAAAATAACACGCCGGAAAACAGGCAATCTTTGTGTTGCCTGTTTTAAATTGAGGTCTTAAGTTCTTACGATTCTATGGGTTGTAACCCGGTGAGTATGGTGGATCCTTGGGGATTGCAGTTTATGTCGCCACTTACTTGGGGGATGGGTCAACCTACGGGGCAGGATATTGCGTATTAGGTATTGGTATTTTTGGAATTGGAGGAGCTATAAAATTTGACAATTCATTTACTCACTGATTGGTTTATTAGGTTTGACCCCTCTGTCAATATGCAGCTTGGGGTAGGAGTTGAAGGTACTTTTAAAATTGGTTTTTCGAAATAAAATAATTATCTAATGCTATTTGTGTTTTCATTTATATTAGTTGCTATACTTATTTTCGTTTTTGGGAATATTTGGATATATAGGTATATTGTAAAAAAGGCGATTAGATTATATCTTAATTCTTATTTTGAAAGTAGGAATTTGTCTATTGTAAGAACTAAATTTGCTGGCTTAGTGGATAGTGGCGATTTTGATACTCCTTTCTTTCAAATCTTACCAGTCTCTAAAGGAGGTAAGATTTTTAATAATACTTATGTAGATATTTATACAGAAGATTCCTTAGGAAGAGAGTGCAGATATACCGTAAAAGTTAAAACATTCTTTTTAGGAATACAAAAAGTTATTTTGAAATCTAAGAAAGAAAATATAGAAATAGAATTGTCTCGTTCTAAGTAGGAATAATATTTTTACAAAAGCCAAGCCACTCAAAAAATGAGTGGTTTGTTTGCCGGGTCGTGTATCAAAAGAGTTGATAGTATGCTGGGTCTGGTAAAATGAATTGACGCTTCATTGATTGCTTATTTTAATCTTATTAATTAAGGAGCAGGCCTTTGGGAACAGCTAAGTTTTTGTTAGCCAGAAATTTCTTTTGTACATTAGCTCTTTAAAAATTTGACCTTGACGCACATATGAAATTATTGATGCAACTACTCCCTGCGGTCCTTGCCTGCTCTGGACTTCTCTCCGGCTGTGTAAGCGTGGAACGCTATAATGAAAAGAGACTACAACCGATCAGCGTAAAAAAGTTACAGAAAGATATTGATTTTGTTCAGAATAACCTGTACGCCAGGCATCCCGATTACGATTACTATACCCCGAAAAGTGTATTAGATACCCGCTTTGACAGTTTAAGGAAAGCCATTAACCGGCCGATGACTACCAACGAGTTTTTTGTGCACATCAGCCCGGTAATTGCCAGCGTGCGCCAGGGACATATGGCCACACTGCCGGCACCCCGCAAAGTAAGCCGGGAACGCAAGAAATACCTGAAAACTATGGGGGCCAGCCCGCTGCAGCAATTCGATTATCAGTGGGAAGCAGAGCACCTTTATATTACCAAAAATAAATCACAGGACAGTACCATAGGAAAAGGCTGGGAACTGGTAGCCATCAATGAGCTTAAGGTGCAGGATGTTTACACCAAGTATGGACCTACCTTTACCTCCGATGGGTATAATCAAACAGCAATGCCGGGCTTTTTTGCCCGCCGCATCCCTACCTTTTATAATGAAGAGCTCGGTCCCCTGGACAGTATGAGCTATACCTTTAAAACAGATAAAGGAGAGGTTATTGTAAAAGAGATCCGCAGAGCCGAAAAGCATCCGGCTGCCAAAAACACGGCAATGGATTCGGTTAAACATGAAGTTGTGAACAACGATGCTGCTAAATCGGATACAACAGTCCTGGCCCGAAAAGAGCAGGAAAAACTGAAAGCAGAAAAATTAAAAGAAGAGCAGGCCAATAAGGTGCTGTACGGGTATGATAAAGCGAAGAAAGAATATATCCGCAGTCTTAAATTTTATGGGGATGATAGCTCGCTTGCCTACCTGAAAATCGGCCAGTTTGGAGAGGGACGCTTTAAGAAGGCCTACAAGAAACTGTTTGATTCTATTAAAAATGCGCAATCCGAAGTCCTTGTTTTAGACCTAAGAGATAATCCCGGAGGCAGGGCCATGGAAATCACGGAACTGTATAAATATTTTGCGGACAGTTCTTTCAAGATTTACGCACCCAGTAAAGTAAGTTCAAAAGCTTCATTGCTCAATGCTGGTTTTTACAGCCGGATGCCTAAAGCGATCTGGCCATTCTTCTCCTTATACTATCCTTTTTACGCAGTACATAGATTTGTAAAGACCAAAAAGCATGCAGACGGCAACTATTATTATGCAGGTATGAGCGGGAATAAATGGAAAGCCCCTCATGAAAATGCTTTTAAAGGCAAAGTATATTTACTGGTTAACGGTGGCAGCTTTTCTGCAGCCTGTTTAATGGCCAGCAGGCTGGAAGTACTGCCTAATGTAACCGTCGTAGGCGAAGAGACCGGGGGTGATTTTAATGGTACCGTAGCCGGCATAATGCCGATCCTGCATCTGCCTCATTCCAATATTATCTGGCGTATAGGCTTGATGCATGTGCGCCCGGTGAACCGTACCGATGTTAAAGGCCGTGGTATTTTCCCGGACCAGGCATTCCGGCAATCGGTACAAGACCTGGTTGCTGATAAAGATAGGGCTTTAGAATGGATCCTAAGCCAGGAAAAGTTGTAGCCTTTTATAACATTCTTCTAGCTTTTTGCTTGTTATTACTATACTTTTTTTTACTAGTTTAGTAGTTGTTTTACATTCATAAAAGACTATCATTAATGAAACAGGCGATCGGCTTATTCATTGCAGGGCTTAGTATAGGCGCCTGCGGAGAAAATAAGGAGCAAAATAACCAAGTACAGGCTGAGCATAATACTGCTAAAACAGAAACCCCTACCGAAGCTGACTATGAGCCACAAGTAAGGGTGGTGAAATATGAAGATTTGCTCCAGGTACTGAATCAGAAAAATGATACCTTAAATGTTGTTAATTTTTGGGCAACCTGGTGTATGCCTTGTGTTAAGGAGTTACCGCATTTTGTAGCCACTGCACAGGTCATGAAGGATAAGCCGGTGAAACTGATCCTGGTGAGCCTGGATACGCGGAGTAGTTTAGAAAGTGCAGTATTACCCTTTCTTAAAAAGAAAAATTTTGTCGCGCAGCATTACCTGCTGGATGATAATGGCAGGATGAATGAATGGATCCCAAAAATAGATGCCGACTGGGATGGTGCTATTCCAGCCACCGCTTTATATAAAAATGGCCAAAAATTACGTTTTGACCAGGGGCAACTGTCCGAAAGTGAATTAAAAGCAAACATTCAATCTCATTTATAACCCATAAATAATCATAAAATGAAGCAACTGTTAATAGGCGCCGGTCTCCTCTCTTTAGCCTTTACCGCCTGTAATGATGTGAATTCCTCGAAAAGTAAAGATGAGGGGGCGACTACCTCCGCGGACACTACCGCCCATAAAAAAGAAGCAAGTGCGCCGGTTAACCTGCCTGAGGGCTATAAAGTGGGTGATGAAGCGATGGACTTTAAATTAAAGAATGTCGATGATAAAGAAGTATCCCTGGCACAGTTTACAGACGCCAAAGGGTATATCGTTATTTTTACCTGTAACCATTGTCCTTATGCGAAAGCCTATGAAGGGCGTATTAAAGACCTGGATAAGAAATATAAAGCATTGGGTTATCCCGTAATTGCGATCAACCCGAATGATCCGGCTTTGCAACCCGAAGACAGCTATGAAGCTATGAAAACGAATGCCAAAGAGAAAGGCTTCACTTTCCCTTACCTGTTTGATGAAAAGCAGGAAGTATATCCTGTTTACGGCGCAACAAAAACACCGCATGTGTACCTGCTGCAGAAAGAAAACGGTAAGCTGATCGTGAAATATATAGGCGCTATTGACGATAACTACGAAAAACCTGCAGAAGTTAAAGCGAAATATGTAGAGACAGCGGTTGATGCACTTTTGGCGGGCAAACCGGTTACTGAAACTAAAACGGTTGCAGTCGGTTGCAGTATTAAAGACAAAAGAACCCGGAAAAGTTAAGTTATCATTTTTTAAAATAGGAGCAGCGAATTCGTTTATACACGAATTCGCTTTCTTTTTGCTAATTTTGCTTACAATTAGACTATTATATTTTATTTTTACAAATGCAACGTATATATTTTGATAATGCGGCTACTACAGCCTTAGATCCTCAGGTACTGGAAGCCATGCTGCCCTTTTTAACTGAAAAATTCGGTAATCCAAGTTCTATTTATTCTTATGGCAGGGAAAGCAAGATGGGTATAGAAGCGGCGCGTAAATCAGTTGCGAAAATACTGGGTACCAAACCTGCAAATATCTTTTTTACCTCCGGCGGTACAGAAAGTACAAACACGGCTATGGCCGCTGCCGTACGCGACCTGGGTGTAAAGCATATCATTACTTCTCCGATTGAACACCATGCGACTTTACATACGGCAGAGTATTATGAGAAGCAAGGTATTACTCTTTCCTTAGTCAACATTCTTCCCAGCGGTCATGTAGACCTGGAGAGCCTGAAAACCTTATTAAACAATGGCCCTCAGCCTGTATTAGTATCGCTGATGCATGCTAATAACGAGATCGGCAACCTTTTGCCTATACAGGAAGTAGGAGAGATCTGTAAATCATTCGGAGCTTATTTTCACTGTGATACCGTACAGACGGTAGGGCACTATCCCTTAAACTTTTCTGAGCTGAATGTTCATTTTGCCAATGGCGCCGGTCATAAATTCCATGGTCCTAAAGGGGTCGGTATCTTATACGTATCAGATGAAGTGCAGATCAAGCCTATGATCAATGGGGGCGGGCAGGAGCGCAATATGCGTGCCGGTACCGAAAATCTATATGGTATCGTAGGTTTTGCCAAAGCCCTGGAAATGGCTACAGAAACCTATGAGCAGGATTCCGCTCATATGCGGGGTTTAAAACAATATATGGCTGATCGGCTCAGCGAAGTAATCCCGGGTATTCTCTTCAACGGCGATTGGCAGGGAGAATCCTTGTATACCGTTTTAAATGTCTCCTTCCCAAGAACTGATAAAACAGAAATGTTACTGATGAGCCTGGATATGGCCGGTATCTGCGTTTCCGGGGGCAGTGCCTGTTCGAGTGGGGCAAGCATAGGCTCACATGTGATCAAATGTTTACCACAGCATGAAGACGTTGTTCCCGTACGCTTTTCCTTCTGCAAGCACAATACGACTGCAGAAATTGATAGCGTGATTACAACATTAAAAAATATTTTAGGATAATTGTCTTTTCCCCTTTTAATCCATGATTATGAAAAAACTTGTTTTGCTGTTGATGGTTTTGTTGAGTCCTTTAATGTTCTGGGCACAGGGCATTTTGTTCGAGACAGGCACCTTTACTGCAGCGCTGGATAAGGCAAAACAGGAAAATAAAATCGTGTTCCTGGATGTCTACACCACCTGGTGTGGCCCTTGCAAACAGATGGCGGCTAATTTATTCCCGAATGCAGAAGCCGGGAAACTTTATAACAAGCATTTCATTAATTATAAAATCGATGCAGAGAAGGGCGAAGGGATTGAAGTAGCGGCAAAATATAAAATTCAGGGATATCCTACTAACCTGTTTTTGAAACCCGACGGTTCTGTAGTATATACCGTTATGGGGGCCGGCGACCTGGCCTGGTTCCTGGAGAATGGCAATGTTGCCATTGCCGAAGCAAAGGATCCTTTGCAATGGGCCGATTATGAAGCAAAGCTGAACGGCAGTAAAGTGGATAAAGAATTCCTGAAAAATTACCTGGCCAAAGGGAAAAGATTAGGAAAGAATACCGATAAAGGCCTGGACCATTATGTAGAAAAATATATAGGAAAAAAGGTCAAGGACGAAGACATTAATTTCCTGCTGGAGTACAACCAGACCATGGACAATAAAGCTTATGCCTTGCTGGGTAAGCATAAAGCCGCCGTTAACAAGGTGAAAGAAGCGGAAGTGCCCAATTTCTTTAAATACTACACCGAATCACTCGTGCAGGGAACTATAGAGAAACTAGCGGAACAAAAAGATGAAGTAGGGTTTAAGAAAATTGTATTAGGCTACGTTAACGAGAATAGCAGTACGCCCAAAATGGACAGCTGGTTTTATGCTAATGCCTTTTACGAGCGCCTGGGTGATGAAACGAAAATGGAAGTATTCAAATTATTGCGCACCAACGAAATGATGAATACCTCTATTACCGAATTTAAACAAGAAGATACGACCAAATTCGGAGAATTTTTGTTGAGTATAAAGCGAAAGTTGGACCAGGATAAAATGCCTGTAGCACAACAAAAAGAGTATATAGAAAGTATGAGGGCGCAGAATCCCCAGATGACTAAAATTGCTTCCATCAATGCAGCTATGGACCTGAACGAAATGGCCTGGAATGTATATGAGACCAACAATAAACAAATGTATAAAGATGCCATTAAGTGGTCTGAAAAATCTTTAGTCCTTTTTGGCGGTACCGATGCCATCACCAGGGTTTCTTTACTTGATACCTATGCGCACCTTTTATATAGACAAGGGCAGAAAGCGGAAGCTATAAAAGAGCAGGAGCAGGCCCTTAACCTGGCAAAGTCGGCCAATAATTCAGAAGTAATTCAGAAAACAGAAGCGTCTTTACAGCAAATGAAAGACGGTTCTTTATAGCCTTTTTGCATCCGCTTAAAGAAGAATATTGGAGTATAAACAGCCGTCGATGATCAAAGTCTTCCTGAAAAAGAAAATTAGTACCCGCATTGCAGAAGGCCATCTCTGGGTTTACCAGAATGAAATTGGTGATATAGTAGGTACGGATATTTACGGGGGTGTGATTGTGGATGTTTTTTCTTCCAACGGATCCTTCGTAGGCAGAGGTTATTACAACCCGCTCTCCCAGATTGCCATAAGATTGTTGAGTACACAACAGGAGCCGATTGATGCAACTTTCTTTTTGAAAAAAATAAAAGAAGCACTGGCCTATCGGCAACAACTGGGTTTTACCGAAAATTACCGCCTGGTAAATAGTGAAGCAGACCATCTTCCGGGCCTGGTCATTGATCGCTTTAATGATTATTTTGTGGTGCAATGCCAGACTTTGGGTATAGACTTACAGAAACTGGCTATTGTAACCGCATTGAACAGCCTGTTCCAGCCCAAAGGCATCTATGAGCGTAGTGATATACCGCAACGCAGCCTTGAAGGCTTACCTATGACAAAAGGCTTTTTAAGCGCACCTTTTGATACCCGCATTACCCTTACCGATGGGGGAATGAAATTTTATGCAGATCTTGAAAATGGCCTTAAAACGGGTTATTTCCTGGATAATCAATACAACAAAACCCTGATTAAACACATTGTAAAAAATGCAGCTGTACTTGATATGTTCTGCTATACCGGCTCATTCAGCCTGTTTGCGGCCGCTTATGGCGCTAAAAGTGTGTTGGGAATAGATTATGCCGAAGCCGCGATAAGCCTGGCCAATGCAAATGCAGCACGGAACGGCTATGCGGAAATTTGTACCTTTGAAGTAAAGAATGCCTTTGATTTTTTAAAGGTACAGGCAAAAGGGAAAAAGCAATTTGACGTAGTGATACTGGACCCGCCGGTTTTGCTTCAGGCCAAAGCCAATATCGAAAAAGCTTTAGGCGCTTATAAAGAGATTAACCTTAGGGCGATGCAATTGTTGAAGCCGGGAGGTTTTTTAGTAAGCACCTGTGCCACGCACCTGGTTACGGAAGCGGCTTTCCGGGCTGTGCTGAGGGAGGCCGCGACGGATGCGAAGCGCAACCTGAAATCGATAAGCCTGCAGACCCAGTCGGCAGATCATGCCATTTCCTGGAATATGACTAATACCCAGTACCTGAAATTTTGGATCATTCAAGTGAATTAAGAAAAATGTTGACAGAAGCACAGATATATGAATGGCTGGAAAGCGTAACCGACCCGGAAATTCCTAATGTAAGCATTAAGGACATGGGTATTTTACGCGCGGTGAAATTAATAGACGAAAATTCGGTAAAGATAACAATAACACCTACGTATAGTGGTTGTCCGGCAATGGATGTGATCTCGATGCAGGTGCGAATGACGCTTTTAGGTCATGGCCTGAAGCATATTGATATTGAGATGCAGTTAAGCCCGGCCTGGACCACCGACTGGATTACCGAAGAAGGCAGACAACGCATGCTGGCCTATGGCATAGCGCCTCCCGTGCGCCGGGCCTCCAGCGACCTGGCCTTATTTGAAGAAGATGAAGTGGCTTGTCCCAGGTGCGGGAGTGTACATACGGAATTGGTGAGCCGTTTTGGTGCTACCAGCTGCAAGTCCATGTACCGGTGCCTGGATTGTAAAGAACCTTTTGAGCATTTTAAATGCCATTAATCTTGTGCTGCAAGCTATAAATCCCCTGTTGCAAGGGAACAATAAGAAAATAAACATAGATATGATATACGAATTTAAAGGCTTTATTCCCGTAGTACATCCTACTGCATTTGTACACCCGCAAGCCATTGTTACCGGCAATGTGATTATCGGTAAAGACGTTTATATCGGTCCCGGGGCTGCTTTACGCGGCGACTGGGGGGGAATAGAGATCGCTGATGGCTGTAACGTACAGGAGAATTGTACCATTCATATGTTCCCCGGTGTAACCGTTCGCCTGGAAGAAAGTGCTCATATCGGTCATGGCGCGATCATTCATGGTGCCCACATCGGCAGGAACTGCCTGGTAGGCATGAATGCCGTTTTAATGGATGATGTGGAATTGGGCGATGAGTGTATTGTTGGTGCGCTTTCATTTATCAATGCCAATACGGTAATTCCCAAAAGAAGCCTGGTAGTAGGTAATCCCGCTAAAATTATCAAAGAAGTGAGCGATGATATGATTGCCTGGAAAACAAAAGGTACCCAGTTGTACCAGTCCTTACCCGGAGACATGCGCCAATACTGGAAAGTTTGTGAACCACTAAGCGAAATTCCGCTGGACAGACCCTCCCAGGATGTGCTGTTCGAAACCTGGAATACCATAAAAGGAAAATAGTAATGAAATGTTGTTAGCAGCTATTCTGCCAATAACAATAAAAATTGCTAAAATTTCGTTTATTTTGACAAATCATTATGCTACAATCCAGATCTATAATATTTTTTGTAAGCTGCATTTTATGCAGCTTTTATTCTGCCGCGCAAACCGGGAAACTAAAAGGGAAAGTTGCTGACTACGACGAGACCCCCATCGCTGATGTCACTATAAGTATTGATAAATCAGATAAGTTTGTGCTGAGTGACACTTTGGGGTATTTCGAGATTGAGGTACCGGCAGGTAAGCGGGTGCTCATAAAGGTCAGTAGCATAGATTTTGAATCAGAACCTTTTAGTGTTACCCTCAAAGAAGGTGAAACCAAAACGCGGAATATCTTCCTGGAAAGCCGGGGGACCCAATTAGGCACAATACAGGTAAAAGCAGAAAAGGAGCGTGGCCAGGTAGGTACGATAGGAGTAAATACAAAGAACTTGCAGGCATTGCCTGGTGGAGAGGGTGTTGAGGCTTTATTAAAAGTATTAGTAGGTAACCGTAATGAATTGAGCTCCCAATACCAGGTAAGAGGGGGTAATTTTGACGAAAACCTGGTTTATGTAAACGATTTCGAGATCAACCGGCCGTTCCTGGTACGCAGTGGTCAGCAAGAGGGTTTGAGCTTTATTAATCCCGATATGGTAGACCGTGTAGATTTCTCAGTAGGGGGCTTCCAGGCACGCTATGGCGATAAAATGTCTTCTGTACTGGATGTTACTTACCGGAGACCGGAAAAATTCGCAGGCTCAGTGATGGCCAGCCTGCTGGGCTTCCAGGCCTACGTGGCCGGCGGCAGTAAGAACAAGAAACTGAGCTTCCAGGCTGGTTTCCGCCAAAAGACCAATCAATATTTACTACAATCGCAGCCTACCAAAGGCCAGTATAATCCTTCCTTTACCGATATACAGGCCATGATCAATTACCGGTTTTCTTCCAAGTTTGAAATGGAGTTCATTGGTAACTATGCCCTGAACCGTTTCCGGTTTGAGCCGGAGCGTGCCCGTACTGCATTCGGTTCGGTAACACAGGCCCTGGCCTTTACGTCCATTTATACCGGTGGTGAGATCGACCAGTTTGACAATACTTTTGGCGGGCTTTCCTTTACCTATTCACCCAATAAAAAATTAAAATTGAAATTATTGGGTAGCCTATACAATTCTTACGAAAAAGAAACTTTTGATATAAAAAGCGAGTACATCCTTTCTGTAGTAGAACTGGATCTTGGCTCTCAGAACTTAGGTAAAGAATTGTATAGCCTGGGGGCTGGTGCCATTCATCGTTATGCCCGTAATTTCCTGAATGCTAATGTAGCTAATGTAGGATTGAAAGGTACCTACAGCGCCGGTGCTCACTTCTTTAGCTTCGGTGGTAACGTGCAACATGTGAACATTGATGACCGTCTTATGGAATGGGAGCGCAGGGATAGTGCCGGTTTCTCCATACCCTATGATCCTTTCCAGGTCAATATGTACCAATATTTCAAAGCCAGTAACCAGATCAGCTATAATAAAGCAGATGCTTATGTCCAGGATAATATCCTGTTGAGCAAAAACTTTGACGCGGTATTAACTTTGGGTGTAAGAGGCGTATATAATTTCCTGAATAAAGAAATGATCGTTAGCCCCAGGGCCAATTTCAGTTTTAAACCGAAATGGCAGGAAAATATGCTGATCAAAGTGGCTGCAGGACATTATGCCCAACCTCCTTTTTACCGGGAAATGCGTGCTATGGACGGCTCTTTGAATACCGACCTTAAAGCGCAGAAATCCTGGCAGTTTGGCGCCGGACTGGATTATAACTTTATTGCCTTGAATGACCGTCCGTTTAAATTTACCGCAGAACTATTCTATAAATCACTTTCGGACCTGGTACCTTATGACTACGATAATGTGCGTATCCGCTATGCGGCCAATAACAACGGTATTGGTTATGCCTATGGAGGTGAGTTGCGCCTGTTTGGTGACCTGGTTAAAGATGCAGAATCCTGGGTAAGTATCGGCTACCTGAAAACGATGGAGCGTCTTTTAAACCCGGCAACCGGGGAGTATGGCGACTGGCAGCCGAGACCTACTGATGGTCGTGTAACCTTCGGGGTTTTCTTCTCCGATTACCTGCCCCAGAATCATAACTTCAGGGTTTACCTGAATATGATGTATGCTACGGGTTTACCGGCACCGCTTCCGGAACGTAACTTCCAGCGTCGCGATAATTTCCGCTTACCGGCTTATCGCAGGGTGGACATCGGCTTCTCCGCACTTTTATTAGATGCGGCAAACAATAAAGCCGGTTACTACAGTTTCTTCAAAGGACTTAAATCCATTTGGGTAAGCCTGGAAGTATTCAATTTACTGGGTATTGCCAATACACTTTCTTATGAATATATAGAGTCTTTAAATAATAATTACTCCTTTTATATTCCTAACAGGCTAACCAGCCGGATGATCAATTTTAAAATAGCGGCTAAGTTTTAACACTTAGAATTCCTCTAAGCCTATATTGAAGGCGTCTATTTTTATTTTGCGTGAAAAAAATTATCTTCGCAAGGTTTAAATTAAAATTATGTCTACAGAAATAGAGAAAGAAGTAATAGATTGTTTGATTATTGGCTCCGGCCCTGCAGGCTATACTGCAGCTATTTATGCCTCGAGAGCAGGTTTAAAACCTGTTTTGTACAGTGGTTTACAGCCTGGTGGTCAGTTGACCATTACTACAGATGTGGAGAACTATCCGGGTTACCCGGATGGGATAATGGGCCCGCAAATGATGAAAGATTTTGAAAACCAGGCACGCCGTATGGGTGCTGACCTGCGTTGGGGTTATGTGTCTAAAGTGGACCTGAGCGTTCGCCCGTTTTTGGTTCAGGTAGATGAGCAGGATTGGGTTGAGGCCAATTCAATTATTATTTCTACAGGTGCTTCTGCAAAATGGTTAGGTATTGAGAGTGAAACCCGCCTGAATGGTTATGGTGTTTCCGCTTGTGCGGTTTGTGATGGTTTCTTCTTTAAAGAAAAAGAAGTGGCGATCGTAGGTGCAGGAGATACCGCTTGTGAAGAAGCAATCTACCTGGCTAAGTTATGTTCTAAAGTACATATGTTCATCCGTAAGGATGAAATGCGCGCTTCAAAAGTGATGCAGGACAGGGTATTGAAGACACCGAATATCCAGGTATACTGGAATACAGAAACCGATGAGATCTTAGGAGAGAAAAAAGTAGAAGCCGTAAGAGTCCTTAATAACCAGACCCAGGAAAAAACGGAGATTCCGGTAGCTGCATTCTTCGTAGCGATTGGTCACCAGCCGAACAGCGACTTGTTTAAAGACGTAATCGATATGGACGAGCAGGGGTATATCCTAACCGTTCCGGGTACTTCGAAAACTAATATCGCTGGTGTATTTGCCTGCGGCGATGTACAGGATAAAATGTACCGCCAGGCGGTAACGGCTGCCGGTAGCGGCTGTATGGCTGCCCTGGATGCCGAAAGATATTTGGGTGAGTTTGTACATAACTAAAACAAAGTTTTAAATTCATTATAATCTCAAAGTGAGTAAAGACATAAACAGCTTTACTCACTTTTGTCTTATTAGTCGGCGTATGGAATTGCTTTTTCCTATCCTTCTTTTTTGTAGGCTATATGATTATTTCAGGTATTTTAGGGAATAATCCTGTATTTGCTTTACTGAGGGCAATCGGGCAATATTGGTTTCCTTACCTGATTCCCCCGGCGAGGCGTCCCTCAGCACTGCAAAATAAGGTGAGTAAATGGCAGCTCATTAAAAACTTAAATCAAATTGATTACTTCAAACCCTTTTCAGCGGCAGAAAAAGCGGCTTTCCTGGATAAACTAAAAGCCTGTGTGCACCATGAGCGGGAATTTGAAATGGAGCTTAGAGATTGTCTATTCGCTCTTGACAAGCGAAGCTTTTTAGTGGATTATTATGATGGCCTGGTCATTGACGAGTGGGGGGTTATCGATAAGAAAGAGGGGCTTCAGGCGAGAAGGGCACATTATGATTTCAACCCATTTTACAATTACCTGGCTTATTTAGGCTTGAGGGTAAGGCTGGAAATAAGAGAAGAACCTGATATTGAACTGGAACCCGATGAGATGTTCCAGCTTATCATTAACGGCAAAACATGTAATTTATGTTATGACGCTTATGATGAGGAAGGCCTTCGCGAGCAATTGGTAAGCACCCTGAACGAAGCACTGGATAAGGTTAGGGCCAGTGAACGGTTGTACATTATTGATACTTATCCCACCGTTATGATCTTTTTGGATCAAAAGCAATACGATTATTTATATAAGAAAAAAAGGAGGGCTTAATGGATCTGAGCACCATTTTACTATTGCTTATTGCCTGGTTGATCATATCAATAATTTTTGGGAAAAATTACTTCCTGAATAAACTATTAGATAAAGGTCCTGTTCCTTTACCGCGGAAAAAGCCGGAGCCAGGAGATACGCATGCGTTACAAAAAAGCGAGGACAGCAAAGTGCTCATACAAAAGCTAACAGCCATTGATTATTTTGAATATTTCTCCATAGCAGAAAAAGAAGGCTTTATAAACTGTTTGCATTCTATAGGATGTAGCGAAACGAATGTTGCTGTACAGCTTAAGCTTTTCCTGTTTCCACACGATAAACATAGTTTTGTCCTGGACTATTCCCATCAATTTATTATTGATCCGGTGGGTGTCCTGACTAAAATGGAAGGTATCCATGCAAGGCGTGATTATACTGATTATACTGCATTTTATAATTACCTGCTTCGATTGGGGCTACAGGTACGAATTGAGGAGCTGCCAGAAAAGAGTGATGCTATTAACCTGTTTATTGAGGGTAATGCATACCAGGTAGGAGGTGACTATTTAGATGAACCGGACTTTTGTACTGAATTAATCAAGCTCCTTAATCAACACCTGGATGAGATCGGGGCAAGCGAACGATTGTATCTTTGGGATACTTACCCTTGCATTCTGATCTTCCTGAGCCACAAACAATACAATTACCTGCATGCGCTAAAGCCGTAAACAAGAAAACACCTGCTGTTAATAAGCTTAACTTTTTAACAGCAGGTAAAGATTTTAACGGTACTGTTTTATTGGCTACTTTTGCAATCCATTTGAAAAGCAATTAAATGAAATTTGAATTACAGGCGGTATGCCCGGATACAGGAGCAAGAGCAGGTTTACTACATACCGATCATGGGGTGATCGAAACCCCTATATTTATGCCGGTAGGCACCGTAGGCAGCGTGAAAGCAGTGATGCAGGACCAGTTGCTGAATGATGTTAAGGCGCAAATTATTTTAGGTAATACCTATCATCTGTATTTAAGGCCGGGAACGGATATCCTGGAAAAAGCAGGTGGCTTACATAAATTCAATGGCTGGCATAAGCCCATCTTAACGGATAGCGGCGGTTACCAGGTATTCTCTCTTTCCGGTAACCGTAAGCTGAAAGAAGAAGGGGCCATGTTCCAATCCCATATCGACGGCTCCAGGCACTTGTTTTCCCCGGAAAGAGTAATGGATATCCAGCGCAGCATCGGTGCTGATATCGTGATGGCTTTCGATGAATGTACCCCTTATCCCTGCGATTATAATTATGCTAAAAAATCTATGGAAATGACCCATAGATGGCTGGATCGCTGTGTACAGCGTATGGCGGAAACCGAGCCTAAGTATGGCTATAATCAATCCTTATTCCCGATTGTACAGGGCAGTACCTATAAAGACCTGCGCAAACAATCAGCAGAATACATTGCTTCAAAAGGAGCAGATGGTAATGCCATTGGTGGTTTATCCGTTGGAGAACCGGAAGCGGATATGTATGAAATGTGCGGTTTGGTCTGTGATATACTTCCGAAGGATAAACCACGTTATTTAATGGGAGTAGGTACGCCATGGAATATTATTGAGAATATTTCCTTAGGTGTGGATATGTTCGATTGCGTCATGCCTACGCGTAATGGCCGTAATGGGATGTTGTTTACCTCTAATGGCGTGATCAATATTAAGAATAAAAAATGGGAAGCGGATTTCTCAGCGATTGATGAGGGCATCGCTGCCCCTTCCAGTAATTATTATACGAAAGCCTATCTGCGGCATCTATTCCAGGCACAGGAGATCCTGGGCTTGCAGCTGGCAAGCCTGCAAAACCTGAGCTTCTACCTGCACCTGGCACAGGAAGCGAGAGCGCAAATATTAAAAGGTACTTTCGGGCAATGGAAAAATTCGGCATTGGCCCGGGTTAAAACAAGGTTGTAAACCAATAGGAAGGCATAAGTTCATGACAAAACTGGACCGGTACATATTATCTAAATTTTTAGTGACATTCTTATTTTTTATATTAATGATGTCCGTTATTATCTGTGTGATCGACTACACCCAGAAGATAGATGATTTTGTAAGATATAAGGCGCCGACCGGGGAATTATTTATTTATTTCCTGGTGACCGCTCCAAGTTTTATTACGCTATTGTTTCCTTTGTTTGTATTCCTGGCGACGATCTATTACACCTCGCGCCTGGCCTACCGGACCGAGATTATTGCCATATTGGCGACGGGTACTTCATTCGTCCGGTTCTTAAGGCCTTTTATCATAGGCGGTATCTTGTTATGTGCTTCCAACCTGGTCACGAATCACTACCTGATTCCAAAGGCGAACACGATAATGAATACCTTTCTGCGTAAATATTTTTTCGATAAAAAAGTTTCTGCTGATGGCGTACATCTTAAAATATCCGATAGCACTTATATTTACGTAGGTACCTTCAACCTGGAAAATGCGAGCGGTAACAACTTTACCGTAGAAACCATCAAAGGGGTAGACCTTAAGGAAAAGATCATCGCTGAAAGGGTATCTTACGATAAAGAGAAAAAAGAATGGGTAATGAGCAATGTAGTTCATTTAAAAAATGACAGCATTGCAGAGCACCTGGAGAAAAAGGAGGAGCTCAGGAAAAAATATAATTTCACCCCGGAAGATCTAAACATCGATCGGAATATCAAGATTGAGCTAACCTCACCTGAATTATCTGCCTTTATCGCCCGGGAGAAATCCAGGGGTGCGGAGAATGTTTCCGATTTTGAAATTGAGTTGTACAAACGATCGGCACAGCCTTTTGCAGCTTTTATCCTTGTGATCATAGGGGTTTGTATTGCTTCCCGTAAAGTTAGGGGCGGTAGCGGTTTGCACCTGGCCATTGGTATTGCCATCAGTGCGCTGTATATACTCACCATGCAGCTTACGGCCACCTTTACGGTTAACAGTGGTTTGCACCCAATCATAGCGGTATGGATACCGAATTTTATTTTTATGATCTTAGCTGTTTATTTGTACCGCAGACAAGCGATGTAAATTGTGTTGTGCTCAGACTGTCTTTGTTAACCTTATTCTGAGCATCATTCCAACCAAAGTAAAAGCAAAATGAGCTATAGCTTTTAAGTAGTGGAGGGAATTATAATATTTCTTGCAGATAAGCATAAAAAAATCCCCTGAGATCAGGGGATTTTTTTATGCGGCATTTTTACTCTTTTTATCTTGTTTCTTCTTATTTTTCTTGCCGCTTTTGTTTTTCTTTTTTTCAGCAGTTTTGGTTTTAATTCTTTCTTCCAGGGTTTTCAGCCAGTCGATGATGCAGGTATAGTGCGCTATAGCCCGGGCCTCTTTGATCATTTTTAATGCTTGTTTCCATTTTTTTAATTGCTCATAGAGCCCTGCCTTCCTATACAACAACCAGGCTTTATCCGTTCCTTTTACCCCCAGGGCAAAATCGATGAACTTTTCCGCATCGGCATAATCTTCCTTCCAGATTAATACATTGATATAGTGCGGGTATACTTCAATCGCATGCACATTAATCGCCAATGCTTCCAGGAAGTAATTTTTTGCAGCATCAAAATCGTTAAAGATCTCGCTATGCATTCTGCCCATCAGGCAAAGCGCGGTCGTGTCTTCACTATCATAAGAAAGCGCGTACTCCAGCGACTCACTGGCTTCTTCCAGGTTATAAGGATAGGCATCCAATGCCTTTAATACATATTTATTCGCTTTCATAAAATGATTGTTGTTTAAAAAGGGCTACAGCGCCTGCTTTGCTGTCCTGCAGCCCTTTGTTTATTTATCCATTCGCGCTATTTTCGGAATGAATTTGGCCAGTACACTCACCAGCTCCTGCTGGTTGGCCATGACTTTTTCTATGTCCTTATAGGCCATTGGGGCTTCATCAATACCACCACCAATGAGGGTGACCTCATGCGCCGCTAGGTGTTTTTGGACCTGGCTTTTCGTGAGTTTAGTTTTACACTGGGACCGGGACAATAAACGCCCTGCACCATGTGAGGCTGAATTCAGGCTGGCTTCATTGCCTAATCCCATGACCACATAGCCTGGGGCGGTTAAGGAACCGGGAATAATCCCTATCTCGCCTAAACCCGCCGGTGTAGCGCCTTTCCGGTGTACGATACATTCTTTGCCATCGATTATTTCTTTCCAGGCGAAATTGTGATGATGCGCGATTTTTGCTACTGCCTGTGTACCCAATAAACGGGTAATGCGGCGGTGAATGTCATCATGACAAGCCTGGGCGTAGTCCCCGGCAAGGTTCATCGCGATCCAGTATTCCTGTCCGTCATGGCTGTTCATGTCCAGCCAGGCCAGGTGTTGCACCTGTCTCGGTAGCGGGCATTGTTTGGCCGCGAGATAGGTATAGTGCCGCGCGATATTTGAGCCCAATGCCCTGGAGCCACTGTGTGACAGTAAGCCCAGGTATTGGCCTGGTTGAAGTTTCCAGGGATTATTTCCCTCCTCGATGACTACAATGCCAAACTCAACAAAGTGATTCCCGCTACCGGAAGTGCCCAGCTGGCGATAAGCTTTAGAGAAAAGGCTTTTGAGTAAAGGGACCTCCCGGAACTCAGGCCGCTCAAAGACTTCACTTTCACCCTTCGTTTTATGTACCTCGTACATACCGAATTTAGTATGCTCCGAGAGCAGCTGGGTCAGTTGATAGCTGTTGCTTTTGAGGTACGATGCAGGGATCGGGTAGATGCTCAGGCACATACGGCAACCTATATCTACGCCTACGCCATAAGGGATCACCGCATTATCTGTGGCTAATACACCACCGATGGGTAAGCCGTAACCACTATGGGCGTCCGGCATCAGGGCCCCTTTGACCGAAACCGGTAGCTTAAGGGCTTCGAACATCTGGTATTTGGCGCTGTCTTCAATCTCGTTTTCGCCGAAGATCTCGAACGGTGCACGCAAAGTGTTGAGCTGATGCATCTGTACCTTAACCGGTTCGATCAAAGCTTCTGCGATCTTGCCCCAGATAGGATGTCCTTTGAATTGCGCAGGAGCATCCAGTACCAGTTTGGCGTCTGATAAAAGCCTTTCTTTTTTTTCTTTTTTGCCATAGCGACTGATTTGTCCCATGGCTATATTGATACTATTATTATTGGGGTAACCTATTTTTAAGAGGTCTTTCCCTTTGATTTTATTTCCCATGATTTTGATTGAAAATGATATATAATCCCTTTACCACATCAATAGTGTATTGAGGTGATCCAGGTATTGGGAATCTTTTTTTGAGCAAAAAAGAAGCCCGAAACTTTTGGCTCCGGACTTTCGTGTCAAATGGAAGGAGTTATGCCTCCTATGAAAAGTGAAAGTCGCGAAGCGCGTGCACACCAAGTCCTATTGGTGCTGCAGCGGATATTTTAGTAGAGAACAGGAACATTGTTGCTTCGTTTTAAAATGTGTTTGAATTAATTTTCGGGGCAAAGGTAAAAGTAATTTTTAAATAACAAAAAATATCTTAAATTATTTTTAAAAGAAAATCAATTACTTATGTATTATTTGGCATAAAGATTCTGTTTGCGTCCGGTTGGATACATTTCAGTGCAAAATAAAATATTTGTACTGCAGGTATATCTTTTTTGAGGCGATAAACACAAAAAAAAGCGTCCGATAAATTTTATCGGACGCTTTGGCGATGGCCATATTGTGCTTATCTAAAATACGGTATTCCTCGTAATGATACATTGCGTCCTGTATGTAAAATTGAAGTCTGGCATTTTGATAATGATTTGTATTGTTTTAAAATTCATTGCGAAAATAGGGGAATTTTTTAAAAGACAAAAAATCACCAATTAAATTTTTCTTATAGCGGTCTATATTTTCGTGTAATCACGCTGCGCCAGATTAAGGCGTATGCCGGAGAAAATATGGTAATGGTTGGAATTGTTGGCAGATAAAGCCGCGTCATAAGTAAAGTTGCCATAAACGCCACCCAGGTCAAAAAACAAATTAGGTGCGATCAGGTAACTGGCCTGCAGGCTGCCCAGTAGCCGGGTCAACTTTGGCCCGTTAACCATTTTTACCCCATGATCATAAGGGTAATTCCTGCCGTAGTCTTTGGACAGATCATTACCCAGGTTAAGTCCGCCGGTATCTACACCATGCTGGTAAAACATAGCTTTTCCTTCCAGGGTGATCCGTTTATTAGGCCGGTATTTCGCGATGAAGATCGCCTCTCTAAATCCTGCTCCTAAAGGATGCCCCAGGGGTAGGTTGTTATGGGTAAAGTTAGCGGCTATATAGCCCTCGCCGCGATCTATGTGCTGGAAAGTGTATGGACGTACTACATTTCCTTCTAACTGCAAGTCCAGGTTAGAGATCGTAAAGGCATCATAGTAATTTAATCCCAATTGTGCGCCCCATTTGTTGTGCATATAACCATTGCCGGCAAAGAACTCTTTTGCCGTGAACTCATTCAGAAGGAATTGACCGTACAGTCGTAAACCTTTTGTAGCAATAGCTTTCGCGTTAATACCTATAGTGACTTTATCAGGGCTGCCTAAACCTCTTTCTACCGCACGGTAGAAAATGACCGGGTTTAAATAGCCCATTTCAAAACCATTATTCCGGTTGAAGACCACCATCTCATAAGCGCCTACATTCAGCCACTTTGTAAGGTTGACGCTTAACTGGTGTGCAGTAGCAAATTTATAGTTTGCTTGTGTATTACTTAGTGGATTGCCGGGGATGTCGGTATCAGCGTTGAGGCGCAGGTACAGGTTGTCGTATTGCAGTTTCCATACTTTGGTACGGATGTTCGCATAAGCAACCGGTGCAGAGAAGTCCGATAATACTAAGCCCCTGTAACCATCACCGAGTTTGAAATAATCATAACCAAGGTTGACACTAATATAATCCTTTAGTAAGCTGGCACTGATATTCCCGGTAGGGAGCACATAGCCATAGCTCTGGTTAGCGCTGTTGTAACGGTAATTGCGTGGCGCCCCGATCAAGGTATTCCGCCCAAGGTTGATGGCCTGGTAATAGCTTACGGGTTGCTCCTGGATGTAGCGTATATTCAGGTCTAGTCCTAAGTAATGCTTGTACTTGGCTCTTATTTTAGCTCCTGCAGCGAGGTTATATTTAAAATCTGCCTGATCGGCCACACTTTCGTAGATGCCTTGTACACCGAGCACCGGGTTGGCACTAATGAAAAAGTTTCGGTTATTATAATAAGCGAGGTCTGTAATTTTCTGGTAAAACGGTCCGGCCGGGCGGCGGGAATCAATAGCCCCGAAACCGTCTGGTGTCGCCCATTCTCCGGCATTACTTAAGGCGAGGCCGATATTGGCATTGTCGGTTTGCGTCCAGCCTGTGCGGGTATTGTACTGGGCGGCCTGTTCCATAAATTCCGCAACACTTTTTTTATCTAAAGGTTGAACGGTAGTATGCAGGTCCGCGGGGAAAGCCCCGGAAAGTGTAGCAAGCCTGTTGACTAAATCGTAAGCATCGCCATCAATTACTTCGTAAGCACTTTGAGCATGGCTCAGACCGGCGGTCAATAATAGGAATGCGGGGCAAAGTACAATTCTTTTCAAAATGGGTTAATTTGAATTTGCTGCAAATTACAAAAACATTTATATTAAAGTAGTATTTGCGTAACGGTATAGATAATTAAGCCTACAATGCCGCCCACCAGCGTACCATTGATCCGGATGAACTGGAGGTCTTTTCCTACTTCCAGTTCCAGTTTTTCGCTGAGGTCTTTGCCCTCCCAGTTGCCAACGGTCTGGCTGATGAGTGCGCCCAGGCTGCCTTTATTTTTCAAAACAATTTTATACGCATTCTTCCGTACCCAGGCATTTATTTTTTGGTTGAAGTCTGCGTCATTTTTGAAAGTGTCTGCGATATCATCAATTGATTTACGGATATAATTTTTTAAGGCCGACTGGTCTGCTTCCAGCGCAGCCACCATGCCGTTCTTAACGCTTTTCCAGATATCTGCTGCGAGCTTTGTGGTCTGGCTACTGTCCAGGAATTCATGTTTCAATTTGTCAATATCCTGTTTCCATTCCGGTTTGGTTTTAATATCCCCTGCAATAGCGGTTAACTGCCGGGCTATATCGGCTCTTATAGGGTGTTGTGGATTGGTTTCTATATCGGCAAAATATTTTGTGAGCCCATTCGTGAGCTTCTTCGCGATCATGTTGTCCACGAAGCCGGGGATCAGGATTGAGCTTTCTTCTTTGACTTTATCCTTTACCATGTTCTCATTTTCGGCAATGTAAGTTTTTAATTTACCGGCAACGAAGGTCATCAGCTGGTTGTGCATATCCTTATTCATCGCGTATTCCAGGCCTTTTCCTAAAAGCTCGTTAGCATTGATCTGGTCAATAAATTCCTTGCCTTTTTTGTCGATCACCCCGATGATGAACTGGTCATCGAGCTCCAGGATAATCTTGTGCGCATATTTGATCACCTCTCCTGATAATAGTTGTTTATTTTTCTCTTTCTCCAGCCAGTCCGATACAAACTTCGAAATTTCAAGTTTGGAGATATAGGGCCTTAGATTTTCAGAAGTAAGGAAATTGTCGACAACAAAACTGCCGAGGTTATCACCAATCCTTTGTTTGCTATTTTCAATTAGGTTCGTGTGGGGAATACGCAAACCTAATGGATAATGGAATAAGGCGGTCACGGCAAACCAGTCGGCCAAAGCGCCTACCATAGCGGCTTCCGTAAATGCTTTTACATAATACATCCACTGTTGCGGGGCCTTTTCTATAGCAATAGTCATCGCGATAAATATAAGCGCCATCAGTACGAATAAGCCGGTGGCCAGTAGTTTATGTTTACGGAGTTGTTGCTTTTTTTCGGTCGTGGTCATAATGCGCTTGTTGTACAATTGGTAACAAAGGTAAAAAATCAAATATAGAATCGCATGCAATCTCTTGTTAAGTTAATAGGCCGCATTTATCAATAATTGATTAGTTTTAGCAGGTGGAGCTTTGCTATAGCTTCTTTTTATTCTTATTTTATGCTTATTGAACAGATTATTGACAGCGTTTTCCCGCTTCCGGAAAGCTCAAAAGCTACCCTGATCCAACATACCCGGCAAGTTGCTTTCAAGAAAGGTCACCTGATTATTAAAGCCAACAAAGTCGATCAGCATATTTATTTTATCAAGAAAGGCCTGGTGCGGGCCTTTGCCGATATAGAGGATAATGAAGTGACCTTCTGGATCGGCAAAGAAGGGGCTACCATTATTTCTATGAGAAGTTATGTAGAGCATAAAGAAGGTTATGAGAATATAGAATTGCTGGAGGACTGTGAACTGTATCAATTGGATGGTGCGATCTTACAGCAACTATTTTTAGCAGATATTCATATTGCGAATTGGGGTCGGAAGTTTGCCGAGCTGGAGTTGATCCATACCGAAGAGCGGCTGATCTCCAAACAATTTAAAACCGCTACAGAACGCTATAAAGATTTACTGGAGCATAACCCGGACCTGCTGCAAAGAGTACAGCTCAGTGTCATTGCTGCTTATCTTGGCATCACCCAGGTGAGCCTGAGTCGCATCAGGGCCGATGTGCGCTGATGAGATTTTATCATTTGTAAAATAAGAAACCGCGATCTTTTAGGAACTTTGTGATTCATAAAAGATAAATATATGAACTGGGTTTTATTGGTGATTGCGGGAGTTTTTGAAGTAGTGTTTGCTTCTTGTCTGGGAAAAGCGAAAGAGGCTACAGGTGCTACGGCAGCCTGGTGGTACACCGGGTTTTTAGTAGCTTTAGTGATTAGTATGGGGCTGTTGGTGAAGGCCACGCAAACATTGCCGATCGGTACGGCATATGCCGTATGGACCGGTATTGGTGCAGTAGGTACCGCCCTGGTCGGTATACTTATCTTTAAAGATCCTGCAAGTTTCTGGCGGGTGTTCTTCTTAGCTACATTGATCGGTTCCATTATCGGGCTGAAGGCCGTATCGCACTAAAGGGCTTGCTACGCAATCAGGCTCTGTCGGAGATTGTTTTTAATAGACGGTCCAGGTTCAGGCTCCTTGCAGCCGCATCGAAGATTTCTTTATAAACCCCCTGGTCCAGGTATAAGCTTTCATGGGTACCGGACTGGACTACGGTACCGTTTTGCATCACATAGATCTTGTCGGCATCAATGATCTGGGATAAAGAATGGGAAATAATAACCACAGTGCGGCCTTTCTTAATCGCATCCAGCGAATTTTTAATATGTTCGGTCGCAATTGCGTCCAGGCTGGCGGTAGGCTCATCCAGTAGGATAATCGGGGGATCTTTTAAAAACAGCCTGGCTATGGCGATGCGCTGTTGCTGTCCACCGGAAAGCAGGGTAGCATCGTAATTATACTGGCCTGGCAGTGCCATGATCTGCTCATGCAGGTAAGCTTTTTTTGCCGCTTCCATGATCTCTTCAAAGGTTGCTTCGGTTTTTCCGTACCGGATATTCTCTTCGATACTACCCTGGAAAATATGATTTTTCTGCAACACAAGCCCGATCTCGCTTCTCAGGTGTGCATTGTTGTAATCACCCAGATCAATGTCATCCAGTTTTATCGTGCCCAGGGTAGGGGTATAAAATTTGCTTAATAAATTTATTACTGTTGATTTTCCCGCCCCGCTGAGGCCTACCAAGGCTGTAGTTTTCCCGCTTTCGATATGCAGGGAAACATCGTGTAAGGCTTTAGTGCCATTGGGGTATTCAAAATAAACTTTGTCGATATCAAAGTTGCCGCTGATCTTATGGTCGGCGACAGGGCCTTGTGGTTCGATCTGGTCGTCCGCATTTAAAATTTCAAAATAACTTTCGGCATAGATCATTGCATCATTCATATCGTCGTAGATGCGGTGCAATTGCCGGATCGGGGCCGATACATTGTTGAACAGCATGATGTGCAGCATAATCGCACCAATGGTCATTTGCTGCTGCAGCACGAGGTAAACGGTCAGTAAAATGATCAGTACTACGCCGATCTGTTCAATAAATGTTTTCAACCCGTCATAGAGAAAGCTGGCCTTGCGTGTGGCCAGTTGGCTATCCATTAATTGCTTTTGAAGGTTAAGTTGCTTTTTCCCTTCCAGCTTTTCACGGACAAAACTTTTAATGACCATAATGGAATTGACCAGGTTCAGTAAGCCCGAAGTTTTCTGTTCCCTTTGACCACGCAGTTTTCTCCGGACGCCGCCGAGTTTCTTTGCCTGCCTTGCTGTGATATAAAAATAGATGGGTACGATCACAGTAGACACTAATCCAACATATACATTCTGCAGGTACATGATAAAGAGTGCGATAATCGCACCGGAAAATAAGGGTAATATATCAATGAAGAAATTTTGTACCAGCCGGGTAAGGCTCTCGATGCCGCGATCGATCCGGGTTTGCAATTTACCTGAGCTATGGTCTTCGTCGGTGAAATAAGCTACCTTATAAGTGAGAATCTTATCTATTGCTGCTTGCGCGAGCCGGGAACTTACGTTGATCCGGATTTTTTCCCCGTAAAACTTCTGTCCGAAATTGATAAAAATATTCAGTATTTCTTTACCAAGTAAAATCACACTGATCATTATAAGTACCGGCATTCCTTTGTCAAATGAGCCAGAGGTTTGGATCAGTTTGCTGACTTCATCCACTGTATATTTAAGTACAACCGGGTTGATCTGCGCGGTCAGGGCGCCTAATAAGGTAAGTAGGAGTGTGCCGTTGATCAGCCACCTGTAGGGGCGGGTATAAGGAGCGAGTTGCCGGTAAATACTGTATAAATTAATTGTCTTTTGGAAGGGTTTGGGCATCTATGGATTTAATGGTTACCTGAAATTAGTTATTTATGTTTGACTTTAAGAAAAGGCATGAGTTTAAACAAAGGTAATATTGCCTTAAGTATTGGGCATTAATCTTTCCAGAGAACTAAATCTCACTGTTGTCCTTTATGGTAACTTAGTTTCTTTTTGGAAGTATGTAATTGATAGCCAGGCCTATCAGTTAAATTGTTTTAATACTTTTATTGAAAATGACTATATGAAATAAATTATTTTTTCATTACATTTGAAAAAGCAATGTGGAAATTAACTAGCCGCTATAAATAAATAAGCAACAATTAAACCTACTCTGATTTTTCCTTTTGTCAGTTGAAAGGGTTTAACTAAATTTGCACACTTTACGAATGGCTGTCAATCGAAAATTGCTTATTTTTAATCTATAAAAATAAAGATGTTTATGATGGTCGAGCAATTAAATGTATCAGAGATGAAATCAACCATGATTCAAAAAGAAGAGATTGAAAACTATTTGATGGTTCCTGCTGCCGAAGACCGATCGAAAGAGTTAAGAAAAGAATTGGAATATGCTGTAAGATTAGGAAATGAGTATAAAGGTAAAACAATCATCACTTTTCAAACTTCAGAAGGCCCAATGACTGTAGAAACTACAGTATGGTCGGCAACCGAGAAAAGTATACAGCTTAAAGGTGGTGTTATTATCCCTTTAAGCAGTATTATAATGGTTTCTTTCTAAGCCATTGTTTCGAATAACTAATTTCAAGGATAGTTTCTCTTTCAGAAATTATCCTTTATTTTTATTACTATGAGGATAGGAGTTAATACCCGCTTGTTTTTGAAGGGTAAGCTGGAAGGAATTGGCTGGTTCATGCATGAAACCTTAAAGCGCATGGTGGTTAATCACCCGGAACATGAGTTTTATTTCTTTTTTGACCGGCCTTATGATGCGTCCTTTATTTTTGCTGATAATGTTACCCCTGTAGTGCTTTCGCCACAGGCAAGGCACCCGGTACTTTTTTATATATGGTTTGAATGGTCGATCGCAAGAGCATTGAAAAAGCACAAGATCGATGTATTCCTTTCTCCGGATAACTATGCCAGCTTAAGCACCAAAGTACCGACCTGCCTGGTGGTACATGACCTTGCTTTTGAGCATTACCCGCACTTTGTGAGTAAAGTCAACCTGATGCATTACAAAAGGTATGTGCCCAAATTTGTACAAAAAGCGAAAAGGGTTGTTGCCGTTTCTGAATTTACCAAGCAGGATATCATTAACCGTTACGGTGTTGCAGCCGATAAGATAGACATTGTTTACAATGGCGCGCATGAGCTGTATCAGCCCCTTGCTTACGAGGAAAAACAAAGGATCCGTGAGCAATATACTGATGGGAAACAATTTTTCCTGTTTACCGGTTCTTTGCATCCCCGGAAGAATGTGATCAATTTACTGAAGGCTTTTGTGAAGTTTAAGCGCCGGCAGAAAAGCCCTATGAAACTGGTAATCGTCGGACGTATGGCCTGGCTTGCAAAGGATATTGAAGAGGCTAAAGCCAAAATGCCTTTTAAAGAAGAGGTGATCTGGCTGGGCTATGTGGATATAGAAGAGCTGGCAAAGATTACCGCTTCAGCATACGCCATGGTGTATCCCTCCTTGTTTGAAGGCTTTGGCATTCCTATCCTGGAGTCTTTGAAATCCGGGGTGCCTGCCATTGCCTCTGATACCTCTTCTATGCCCGAAGTTTTAGGGAATGCCGGTATCTTAGTTAATCCGGTAGAGGTGGAAAGTATAGCTGCTGCCATGGAGAAAATGTACAAAGAGGAAAGCTTGCGGAATAAATTCATACAGGAAGCGGCGGTACAGAGTGGTAAATTCAGCTGGGACCGGAGTGCGGAGCAATTATATGCTTCCATAATGAAATGTATTTAAAATTTTATGGCCGGCAACCTGGATAAAGGTAGGGCAGGAGAACTCGCTGCTGTAAAGCTTTTGCAAGAGAAAGGCCATGTTATTCTTTTTGAAAACTACCGCTGGCAACATAAAGAAATTGACATCATCTCAGAAGATGGCGATATCCTGGTATTCACAGAAGTGAAAACAAGAACGAACTTTAACTACGGTTACCCCGAAGCCGCGGTAGACGAGCGGAAACAGGCGCATCTGAAAGCCGCGGCTGAAATATTTTTACTCGATCATCCGCAATACCAGAAGCTGAGATTTGATACCATCGGCATTTTGATGCACGGGAATCAGGTAAGGGAAATCGTACATTGGGAAGCTGCTTTTTATTGATAGTCTGTGTCGTAAATCTCCATCAGGATGGGCTTCGGGCTTTTGTCAATTATTTGAGCAAGTGTCTGCAGGAAATCCGGTGATACTGTTGGGCATCCGTTACTCTGACAGACCGGGTAGGGATGAACCTCTCCGTCGGGTACGCAGGAGTGGGAATGCAAGACCACGAATCTTTCAAAAGCATTATTGTTTGACGTGTCCAACCCGTACATTTTATAGGCCAGTCCGAACTTGCCCTGGTAAGGTTGCCCGATCTTATATTTTCCTAATGAAGTACAGCCACCACCCACAACATTGTTGTATTTACGGCCGACCAAAGCGCCTTCGTAACAGTTGCCATGAGTGACTAATGCCGATTGGCTGATTTTTTGGTGTTTCCAGTCATAGATATGAAATCTTTTTTTGCCTGAGGATTGTTTCATATCCAGGATGAAAAAGACACTGGTGTCATAACCGTTTTTAGCCGCGTATCGGGCCAGGCCCCGGGCTTTGTCCGTGATCTCTTCCAGCTTACGGTCATTCAGGTCTACCGCAATAAAGGTAGTGTCCGCATCGTTCTTGTCTAAACCCAGATAGGTTTTGGTGCTTTTAAAGTTGATCAGGGCAAATATCAATACACCGGCAATAAGGGCCAGGAAAATGAATAATATAGTTTTTTTCAAAGGATGGTATTTTGACTTGCAATTTAGAAATTGCTTTTGTTTTAATTTGGTTAAATTTGCGGCTTGAAAAACCCGGGTGGTAGTCTTAGTGATCCATTGATCGACACCCGGACCTGATTTTAGTAAATAATAATAGAAAATAAAATGCTTTTAGCACTTAATAATGTATCCTTTTCTTTTGGTGCCCGTACCATGTTAAATGAAGCGAGCTGGCAAATCGGAGAAGGCGAGCGGATAGGGCTTATAGGGCCAAACGGGGCCGGTAAATCTACTTTATTGCGCCTGATCATGGGCGAGTACAGTATCAATGGTGGTTCTATCCAGAAAGCCAATGATACGACTATCGGTTTTTTTAACCAGGATCTCTTAAGCTTTGCTACAGATGACAGTATCCTGTCCGTATGTATGTCGGCTTATGAGAAAGCGGCCCGGTTAGAGAAACAGATCGAGGTAATGACCAAAGAACTGGAAACTAACTATGAGGACGAGGCATTGCTCCTTAAGTACAGTGAATTATTACATGAATTTGAACTGGCCGGCGGATATGAGATGGAGCATAAAGCCGCCGCGGTTTTAGAAGGACTTGGCTTTAGCACTAAAGATTTGCACCGGCCTTACAACCAGTTTTCCGGGGGCTGGCGGATGCGGGTTTTGCTGGCAAAGATCATGTTGCAGCAACCGGATATCTTAATGCTCGATGAGCCTACCAACCACCTGGATTTACCTTCTATCGAGTGGCTGGAAAAATACCTGCAATCCTATCCCGGAACGGTAATTATCGTATCGCATGACCGTTTTTTCCTGGATCGTATGGTGACCCGGATCGTAGAACTGTTCATGCAGAAGCTGCATATCTATTCCGGCAACTATTCTTTCTACGAAGAAGAAAAGGCCTTGCGTATGGAATTCCTGGAGCGGGAATATGAGAACCAGCAGAAGTTTATTAAGCAGCAGGAGCGTTTTATTGAACGCTTTAAGGCTAAGGCTTCAAAAGCGGCTCAGGCACAGAGTTTGATGAAAAAGCTGGATAAGCTGGAGCGTATTGAATTGAATGATGAGTCGGGACCTAGGATGAATATTAACTTCGAGGTCGGTGTTACGCCCGGTAAGATCATCTGTGAACTGAAACAGGTGTCTAAAGCCTATGGTGACCTGCAATTGCTGAAAGATACGGATGCTGAAATAATACGTGGGGATAAAATTGCTTTAGTGGGAGCGAATGGTAAGGGTAAATCTACGCTGATGCGTATTGTTACCGGCGGGGAATCATTTGAAGGAGAGCGTAGCGGCTGGCATAATGTAGTGCCAAGCTTCTATGCCCAGCACCAATTAGAGAGCCTGAATGTAGAGAATACCATATTGGATGAGTTGAAGCTATGCGGTAGTAACAAAACGGAAGTACAATTACGACAATTATTGGGTTGTTTCCTGTTTTCCGGTGATGATGTGTTTAAGAAGATCAAGGTATTGTCCGGGGGGGAGAAAGCCCGGGTTGCTTTGGCTAAAGTAATCACCAGCAATGCCAATTTCTTACTGCTCGATGAGCCTACGAACCACCTGGATATACAATCAGTAGAGCTCTTGATTGAGGCTTTACAGCAATATGAAGGTACTTATATTATCATTTCGCACGATCGTTATTTTGTAAGCCAGACGGCTAATAAATTCTGGGAAATCGAATCCGGTAAGGTACAGTCTTTTGAAGGACCTTACGAGGAGTGGATGTACTACAAGGACAAGAAGGCTAAAGAATTGCAAGCAGCAGCAGCGCCAACCGTAAAAGTTGAAAAGCCAAAAGAAGCGCCTAAAGTAGAAGCGCTCAAGCAGCATCATGTAAATAAGGAACAACAAAAAGAAGTTCAGAAGTTACAGAAGCAATTAGAAAAACTGGAGCAACAATTACAGGAAGCGAAGAAAAAGAGGAACACTTTCGAGGCCGCTTTAGGTGATCCTGAGGTGTATGCCGATAAAGATAAATTTAAGGCTGCAGAAGCCAATTACCAAAAGCAAAGTAGCGAGATTATGCAGCTGCAAAGCCAGTATGATACTTTGTTTGATAAAATGATGGAATTGGAAGAAGGGAGTTGAGTTGATAGTGAATAGAGAAGAGTGAAAAGTGAATAGAGAAGAGTGAATAATATAAAAGTGAATAATAATAAAAGAGAGAAGTGGAAATTGCGTAGCAGTTTCCACTTCTCTCTTTTATTGATATATTTTGCTTATGGGATACGGAATGCGGTTTCGCATTTGATCTCGGAAAGCACGATATTGCTTTGGAAATGATCAATATGGGGTAATGTAGAAAAGACATCAACCAGGAATTGATTATAGGCTTCTATATCCTGAACTACGATCTTCATCAGGTAATCGTATTGGCCGGAAAGCGTCACGGCTTCCACCACTTCAGGGATCTCCCTTACCGCAGATTCAAATTGGATTTGCGCTTCTTTAGATTGCTCTTTAAGCGTCAGGCTGCAATAAGCAACGACTTTTAAACCCAATGTGTTCCGGTTCAGCAAAGCTACATAGCCACTGATGATACCGGCTTCTTCCATGTTTTTGATTCTTTCATAGGTAGGTGTGAAAGAAAGTTGGATCCTGGAAGCAATCTCTTTAACGGAAAGCTTGGCGTCTTTTTGCAGGATCTCTAAAATCTGTTTGTTTTTATCGTCTATTTGATATTTCATGTAATTATCTATTCGTCAAATATATTAAGTTTCTAATGAGTTATGGCCATTTAAGCGTATAATTTTTATTATTTTTTAATTAAATGCTTACTGATGGTCAAATGCTTACTTATCGTATCTTTTAATGGTTTGTGGCTATTGCCTTTTAAACTTTATCCAGCACACTTTTTGGTGTTTTATTACCTCTGTCCATCCGGGCAAAAAGGCTGATAAAGAAGCCGATTACCATGATAACAATACCGATCCACAATAACCAGATCAATGGGAAAATAAGTGCTTTCATCACGATATAGTCATCCTGTTGTGCCCTTTGCTTGATGCCCAGTTTAAAGGATTTTTTCTCAGGATCAATACTTTCTACCCTGATGTGGGTCCCTAAAGCATTTAAAGAGTCGGATACAAAACCGGTTTCATTTCCCTTAACGTAAAAAACAGGTTGTATAGTACCTAATTTGCCACCAATATCATAACCGGTGAACTGGAACGGTACCGCAGCGTCATGACCTTCGTTTTTATAAGCAGCATTAGTGATCTTTCCACCAATGGTATCCAGTACAAAAAAACCGTTATCCACGAAAACCGTATCCCCCTGGCGCACCTCGATCGATCTGAAAACAGAGCTGTCGTTCTCTTTAGGTGCAAATGAATTGACATAAATAAAGATATCCTTATTCCAGTAATGCTTGGCATCGGGATTCGAGCTTAGACCTTTTTGTCCTTTAGGATTTACAAAGGCATCCGGGTAAAGCATAAAGCTTTCCGTCGTTTTACCGGTCAGGGCATCTACCTTTTCAAATCTTACTTTGAAGAAGGTGATCGGCGGGTCATTATGCGTATCAGAACTATCACCCAGGTAGGTAACCAGGTACTCACCCATCGGAATAGACGTATTGCGGTACAGCATCACGTTATTGCGGCTCTCAGAAGCATTCTCTTCAAATGTTTCCTTACCGAAGTTCAATACCTTGCCGCTGATGTCTTTTGAAATAACTTCTTTCTTATAGCCAGAAAACAGGATACCCAAAAGTATCATCGCAAAGCCGATATGGGTTACCGAACCTCCGGCTTTTTTCAAATTGCCTTTCTGAGCGGTGAAGAGATAAGTAATGTTAGCAAAGAAGGAATACAGTGCTACTACCAGGAAGAGCATGTATTGAATATGTGCGATCTTTTGCTGATAAACAATCAGTGAGCCAATGATAATGCTTGCCAGTAACATGGCGCCATTATTCATCCAGAAGCCTTTCATATTGGCCGTCTTCTTGTATTTGAAATATTGCGTGCAGGCGGTCAGGATGGCTACAATAATACCGAACCATACCTGGATATCATTATAATAGCTCACCACATCGGTTGGCGGTGCTACATCATTACCGGAAATCGCTTTGTATAAAGGCGCCCAAACCGGCAAAGAAGTCATAAAGATGATATGAATAGAACTGATCAGGAAAACTATGGATCCAATTAACATCCAGAATTCCCGGCTGTTACCCGCTTCCTCACCGGCAATATGCGGCATTTTTTTCCATTGACGGATCATTAATACCACACCCAATACCAGGATAATGAACATCGCGATCACCAGGTGCCACTTCATAGAAGCACCTTCACCGGTAAATGCGTGTACCGAGGTGTCTCCAAGGATACCGGTACGGGTCAGGAAGGTACTGTACCAGATCAGGAAATATTGCAGGATAAAGAATACCAGGGTGATCTTTAAAGACCGGCCGGTACTCTTATAAATAATCAGGGTATGTATTGCGGAAATGATGATGAGCCAAGGCACCAGGGATGCATTTTCTACCGGGTCCCAGGCCCAGTAACCGCCAAAGTTTAAGCTTTCATAAGCCCAGGCGCCGCCCATCATGATGCCCATACCTAAGATACCACCTGCAGCCAGGGTCCATCTAAGGGCCGGGTTGATCCAGGTTTTATATTCTCCTTTCCAGAGTGCAGCAATGGCATAAGCAAAAGGGAACAGGGTTAAGGCGAAGCCTAAAAACAGGATCGGCGGGTGAATAACCATCCAATAGTTCTGTAAGAGTACATTCAGGCCGTTACCATCGGTAATAAATTCAAGGTAATTCGCTTGTTTCAGGATAGGGGCGTCCATCTCGTTGCGGAGCAAAGTGAATGCAGAAGCACCTATTTTGGTATCACCAATATAAATACCCAGTTGCAGGGTTACTAAAATGGCTTGTACGATTAAAACGACCACCATTACTTTGCTTTCCCATTTACCGCCTTTGGCGATTACGAAAAAGCCCAGGATAGCATGCCAGAAGGTCCATAGCAGGAAGCTACCTTCAGAACCTTCCCAGAAACAGGAAAGCAGGTATTTTGCTTTTAGTCCTTTAGAGCTATGGCTGTAAGCATAGGAATACTCGAAAAGGTGGTTTTGAATAATGTAAAAGAGGGTAAGGAAGATGCCAATTACCGCAAAGGCATGCAAGGTATAGCTGATGCGGGCGATTTTTTGCCAGCTGAGCGATAATTTTAAATCTTTCAGCTCATACTTGTTGACCTGCAGGTAGCTGAAGATGGCAAACAATGAGCTGATAAATGAAAATACTAATAAGAATTGACCTAACTGGCCGGGCAATAAATGCTCTCCAATGAATTGAGTTTCCAAGTCGCGAAAAAATTAAAAGGGTGTCTGAGGGATGAGGAATTAGCTTGCACTTGGGTTTTGAGCCACTACAATCTGGTCTTCCTCATATTTTGATGGGCACTTCATTTGTATTTTTTCACAATGGAAGATGTTATTTTTTACAAAACCGGTCATCACCAGAGATTCCGAGCGTTCGAAATCCTGGGGTTTGGTGCCATTAAATACTACCTGTAAAGGAGTACCGGCTTTGTCAACGGCATGAAAGACGAATTTGTTCGCATCTTTTAAAGGGTCATACACCATTGCCTGGGTAGTGTCGAGGCTGCCCATGACCACGAAGGTTTTACCCTCTTTCTCCGCTGCGGATTTGAAGGTTTCGTAAGAGCTCAGGTTGCCAAACATGGAAACTGCTAGTCCGAGGACTACGGCAATGGCCAGTAAAAATATAATGCTAGTCTTCTTCATGATACATCAAATTAAAATTTGACTTTTAAAAATTGCACGCAAATTTAAGCTATTTAATCCTTTAAAAGCTGCTAACCCAATAGTACTTCAGCTAAAAGCGTTGTTTTTTTAGAGATTTAACAGATATTAGGCTTTTGCCTGTTCGAATTCGAATTGGGCTTTCGCGATTTTTATTTCCGTGTAGCTGTATTGAGCGCCCAGCCTGTCTTTTAAAACCGTTAGTCCGGCTTGCGGGTTATCTGCGATTTCTCTTAAAATAATGCTCATTTTTGCCGGATCGATCAGCTTCCTGCCTTCCAGTTTGCCCTCGCTTACCGCGAAACTGAGATGGGTGTAGATTGTTTCGGTGCCCAGTCCGCGGATCTCAGCGATCTTTTCCGGGCTTTTGCCTTCCAGGAAAAGCTCCAGGCTGATATCTTTTGATGGCGGCTGTTTTTCCCCGGCTAGCCCTTCCGTTTTATTTTCTGGTATCGGTACGGCGCTGAACATCTTATTCACCTCCTGGATAACTGACTGTATGCCTACATTGCCGGCAAGGCCCAGGGCTACTGCTGCTGCCTGCTCGATTTGTATCCGCTTTTTCTCGGTGATCTGCCAGAGTTGTTGCACATCCTGCACGTATTTTTTGCTTTTCGCCTTTAACTTAAAAGTTTTGATATGCTCTTGTGTTGCCGAGAGCACCGGGTTCAGGATGTTTAAAAACCATACGGCACCGGCCTGTACCCGTTCGCTGAGTTTATTATACCTTTCTTTGGCATGCTCATTGATGATTTGTTTTAAAGTGGGTTCAAATTTCTGGGCCGTATTGTCCAGGGATCTTAATTGTTCCAGTTGTGCTAAAGCAAATTCGGAAGCCATATCTTTTTCGGGTATCGCGCGCCGGACCAGGTCTTTCGTGAATTCCAGCCATTGGTCATAAACTTCTGTAAAATCGAAGGCCGTAGCCACCGACTGCTCGGCAAAAACCTGCTGGCTAAGCACCAGCATATTGTCCATAGCATCCGGGTCGCTTTCTTTTTCGGCAAAAGCCAGTATCCTCGGGTCCGTATGGATACTTCCTGCTGCAATCCTGGATTTGAGCACCAGGCCGCTTAATGAGGTCAAACGGGATAGAGCCACATATACCTGCCCGGGCGCAAACGATTGCCCGGCATCGATAATGGCCTTTTCAAAAGTAAGCCCCTGGCTTTTATGGATGGTAACTGCCCAGGCCAGCCGGATGGGATATTGCGTATAGGTGCCCAGTTCGATCTCCTTGATCTCATCCGCCTCTTTATTGTAATCGTAACGCAGGTTTTTCCATTCTTCGGGCTCCAGCACCAGGTCTTTGTCTTCGTTCAGGAAGCGGACCGTTATCTTTTTATTGGGGCCATCGAGTGCGGCAATAGTGCCGATCTTTCCATTATAGTAGCGGCGCTCTTCACCTTTGTCATTCTTAATGAACATGATCTGGGCGCCTTCTTTCAGCACTAGTTTGTCTTCAACCGGGTAAGCCTGCGGCGGGAATTCACCGCTTATTTTAGCTTCAAAGATCACCGGCTCTGCCATGATCTGTTCCAGGGCCGACTGGTTGATCTCGTCGGCCTTATAGTTGTGCGTAGTCAGGGTAATAAAGCCGGTGTGTGCATCTGGAATGAAATAGGGATCATAGTGATCGTTCAGAATCTCCAGGTCTTCGGCTTCTACTTCATTGTTCCGGATGCGGTTCAGAATTTTGATGAATTGCTCATCATTCTGCCGGTAGATCTTTTTCAGCTCTATATATACGGGTTCTGCGTCCTTCATGACCAGCGCATCGAAAAAGTAAGGGGAATTATACACCTCTTTCAGGTGCTCCCAGTCTTCATCTTTTACTACCGGTGGGAGCTGGAACATATCGCCGATAAAAATCATTTGGATGCCGCCAAAAGGAGTGTCCGGCTTCCGGCGTACCATGCGCAGCAGGGCATCTATAGCATCTAAAATATCGGCACGTACCATGGAGATCTCATCGATGATGAGGGTGTCCAGGTTTTTGATGATGTCCCGCTTTACCTGTGATAATTTCGCTTTTTCAAACAGCTGGTGTTTGTTATAAACATTATTATGGCCGCCGCCCCACACGGTTTTCGTAGTAGGAATATAGGTGCCAAAGGGTAAAAAGAAAAAGGAGTGGATCGTACTGCCACCAGCATTGATCGCTGCCACGCCGGTAGGCGCCAGCACGGCCATACGCTTATGGCTATGCTCCCGGATATATCTCAAAAAGGTAGTTTTACCCGTACCGGCCTTACCGGTCAGGAACACGGGTTGGTTGGTATGGTTGACAAAAGAAACTGCTTTTTCGAATATGGGATTACTTTCCATTAAGTAGGAGCTTGACGCGAAGGATTAAGAGATTATTATAAACTACAAAAATACGTGAAAAGAAATTGATGCGCTCCTTTTACCAGTTGTTTCATTACGCTGAGCGGTAAATGCAACAATAAAAAAGCGGTCGAGCTTAATACTCAACCGCTATATAATTAAAAGAACTTTTGTTTAATCTTAGGTTGTCATATTCCCGCTGGCATTAGCCGCATTACGGAACAGCATAATGTCTTTATCAAATAAGTAGATACCACCTTTGTCGTCGCCTACTAATTCTAATTTATCATTCAGAGTACGCGCCAGTGCTTCTTCTTCTAACTGCTCGGTCACGTACCATTGCAGGAAGTTATGCGTAGAGAAATCTCTTTCACCCAGGCAAAGTCCTACCAGTTCATTAATGCTTTCCGAAACCGCGATTTCATGTTTCAGAAACTCTTCAAATACGCGCTGTAAGGATTGGAAGGTAATATTAGGTTGGCTTAATGCCGGTACTACTGCAAAACCACCGCGCTCATTGATATAACGGATCAGTTTCAGCATATGAATACGTTCTTCATCGCTCTGTTGATAAAAGAAGTTGGTCACGCCATCTAAACCGGGTTGGATTTCTGCCCAGCTGGCCATCGCTAAGTAGGCCTGGGAGGAAGCCGCTTCCATAGCTACCTGTTTATTTAATGCTTCCTGGATTGTTTGAGATAACATAGTATTTTGTTTTTTAGCTGAATTTCAAAGGTAGGTAAAATCTGTACAAATAGCTTAAGTGGGACTATGGTTAATGCTGATTTTACTATAATTATAGCTTATTTAATTGTTTGATGAGCTGTTGTAATTTCTTTGTTTTGGGTGGATAGTCTGCCACTTCCGGCAACCGGCTACTGATCAGCTCTTTTAAAGCGGCTGCCTGTTCCTGGTTCACAACAGATGCAGCACTTTTGGCATACGAAGGCAGTTGGTTAACCGGTGCTTTCAACACTTCATCTAATAATAAGGTAAGGCAGGTTTCCTGATATGCCACATGTGTTGCCAGTTCGGTAAGGATCTTTACATACTGATCCCGGGCGATGACGGAGTCACCATCGGCAATTTGCGCGAACAGGCCCAGGTTTTCAAAAGCCATTTCCGGTTTGAAAATCGCCATAGGCGTGAGCATGAAAAAGGTAGCCCAGGCGACCTTTACATTTTTATCGGCAAGTATCTTTAAAAAAGCAGGGTAGTAGGGTACTAACACCTCGGGGGTGCTTTCCGATATTTTTTTTAGCGCTTTAGAAGCAACCATTTTTTCTATAAATTTCCCTGTTGCTAAGGTATCGATCCATTCTTTTATAGTGTCCTTATGCATAAATTATACCCTAAGTGTGTTTATTTTTTTTCTGAAATATTGGTCCAGTTTGAGTAACAGTTCCAGTTGGGACCGGCTGCGTCTTTGGCTTACCGCGGATTGCCTGATCCTTAACCATTCCGCGAGCTCCTGCTGGTTTTTTTCCGGGAATAGCATACATAACTCTACGATCTCGGCCTCGGCCAGGCTCCACTGGTTCATATTTAATAAAGCAAATTCTAATAAGAGATTGAATTCTCTGTCGAATAATTCATTACCGGTATGAAGTAGCATGGCAGGTTTTTGCGGTATTTTATCGCTTTTGTCCCATTCAGTATAGCTAATTGCTGTGCCTTTCATTTTACGCAAAGCTTCATAGGGCTCCTCTGTTGTACCAATACCAATTCTTAATTCAATGTCCAGATCTTCAACCTGCCGGAAGATGGCTTTTATGATCATCGCTACAAATAAACTCTCTTCCGGGTAATTGACCCGGAGCAGGAAGGCATTGCCGCCGAAGATTTCCCATTTTAAAGGAGTGTCGCCAAAACTGGCAAAAAACTGCTTTAATTTAAACAGCCAGGCATTGGGATTCACCTTCCAGGAGTTCACTATTTTGCCACTGATTACTGCTATCAAGTCTTTGTTTTTTAAGATTAAGGGATGCTACTATAAATATAGCGATTTGTTTACCTGCTTTTTTGCCGGACTTTTGAAATTTAATTGTATTGAACTTTTGTTTTGAATTGAATGACAAAAAAATTACTTTTGCAATCTGTTTCAAAAATAGAATTTCTCATGCAACCATCAGTAAAAATCTTTGCCGGTAACAACTCCCATCAACTAGCAGAAGATATTGCTAAAGCAGCTGGCAAAAAGTTAAGCCAGGTAACCATTCAAAAGTTCAGTGATGGTGAGTTTCAGCCAAGATTTAACGAATCAGTAAGGGGTGATCATGTTTTTATTGTTCAGTCTACTGTTCCTCCTTCCGATAACCTGATGGAGCTGTTAATGATGATCGATGCGGCACGCCGTGCTTCTGCAGGCTATATCACTGCCGTGATTCCTTATTATGGCTTCGCCCGCCAGGACCGTAAAGACCGCCCAAGGGTAGCTATCGCTTCTAAGCTGATCGCCAACCTGTTGACCGAGGCCGGTGCGGACCGTGTAATGACTATGGATTTACACGCACCCCAGATCCAGGGATTCTTTGACATCCCGGTGGATCACTTAGATAGCTCCGCGATCTTTATTCCATATATTGAGAATTTAGGATTGGAGAACTATGTATTTGCTGCTCCGGATGTAGGTTCTACCAACAGGGTAAGAGAGGTTGCCAGCTATTTTGGTGCTGAAATGGTTATTTGCGATAAATACCGTAAAAAGGCCAATGAAGTAGGTTCCATGACCGTGATTGGTGATGTGACCGGGAAGCATGTGATCCTGATCGATGATATCGTGGATACTGCAGGAACTTTGTGTAAAGCGGCCAGTTTGCTGAAAGAAAAAGGCGCTTTATCCGTAAGAGCATTCTGTACGCACCCGGTGTTAAGTGGAAAGGCATATGAGAACGTAGCCAATTCTGAACTGGAAAAACTGGTTGTTTGTGATACGATTCCTTTAAAAGAGAAAATTGATAAAATTGAAGTATTGACTTCGGCGCAATTATTTGCCGTTGCCATCAGGAATACATTTGAAAATAAGTCTATTACAAGTTTATTTGCTCATAAACCAAAATTGACCTAATTTCGCACCCTCTTTGAATAAAGAGCACTGTTTAAGCATCAAAATTCGGTAAGCCTGAGGGCAAAAACTATTTTGAAATTATTAAAAGCGCGATTCAGCTGCAGATGTTAACCGAGTAATCGTTTGTCGTTGAAAAGTAAAAATTAGATATAAAATGAATACAGTTGTTATTGAAGGACAATTGAGAAGTGACTCAGGAAAAAAAGCGGCTCGTGATTTACGTAGTCAAGGTAACGTTTTAGGCGTAATTTATGGTGGTAAAGAAGAAGTACACTTCTATGCACCTGTTTTAGCGTTCCGTTCTCTGATTTATACTTCTGCTTTCCAGGTTGCAGAAATCAAAGTAGAAGGTAAATCTTACAAAGCTATCGTTAAAGATTTACAATTTGATGTGGTAACAGACAGATTGAATCACATTGATTTCTTAGAATTAGTAGAAGATAAGAAAATCGTTGCTGATTTACCTTTCATCTTCGAAGGTCAGCCAGCAGGTGTTAAAGCGGGTGGTCGTTTACAATTACGTTTAAAGAAAATTAAAGTAAGAACTTTCCCTAAACACTTAACGGATGGTATCAAAGTTGACTTGACTAACCTTGAGTTGAATGGTAACCTGCGTGTTGAAGACATTAAGGCCGAGAACATGGAAATCATGATGCCAGGTCGTCAACCGGTAGCTTCTGTAGTAATGACGCGTGCATTACGTCAGGCTGAAACTGAAGCGGCAAAAGGTAAAAAGTAATCATTTACTAAGTAATATTTACAGAAATGCAGTAACAATAGTTACTGCATTTTTTTATGTGATTAAGCATATAGCTTTGGATCAATTTCATTGCCCCGATGTATAATATTCCTGAAAAAGAAGATATTGTAAATAATATTTGTAAATTTGACCCTTAAATATAAATCATGAAAAAAGCTTTATTTACCATTGCGGCCAGTATTGGTTTTGCAACGCTTGGCGTGGCCCAGACGCCGGTTATCGTTAACGGTACTTTTGAATTATGGACAGATATTAGTGCACCTTCCTTCCCACCCGGGGCTCCGGCTTTGGAGCGTCCTAATGGCTGGTATGGCTCTGATCAGTTATTAAACCATACGGTTGGAACGTTTTTCCTTGCTCAAAGTCTTGATTTTGATTATAACAAGCAGCTGTTTAAGGATACCGATATGCACGAAGGGGCTCTTGCTGCTAAATTGATGACAAAAGATTTCGGTGATACTTTAAAAAAGGTACCAGTGCTGTTGACCAATGCCAGGCAAAATGTGAGTATGTCTGCTTTGTTAGGTGCCGATTTTAATAATATTGATCTGATGACTTTGTTCCGCTTTTCAGAATGTACGCCAATGTACGGAAAACGTATCGATAGCATTACTGCTTACGTGAAGACACCGGCAACAAATGCGGACTCAGGCGCTGTTTTCGTTTTGGCGTATGAGAAAGTGCAAAGTAGTTCAGGTGCTGATTCTAACGCAGTGATCGGGCAGGGCGGCATGACCGTAGCTCCGAATTCAAACGGCTATATCAAAATATCTGTACCGGTAATGTATGCTGCCGGTCAAGCTACAGACTCTATGGTCGTAGGCTTTGTGTCTTCTTCTGCTGGTTTTACGGTTGACAACACATTATATGTGGATCATGTGGAAATCTTTGCCAGCGAACCTACCTCTGTAAGCAATGTAAAAGCTACAGATCTTGGTTTCCAGGTATATCCTAACCCGGCAACTACACAAATCAACTTTAATAATAAAGCTAATACACTGCACACTACCCTGATCATTCAGAACAGTGTAGGTCAGATCATGCACTACGCTAAATTAGGCCAGGGCATCAACACGATTGATTTAGGTAAATATGCTGCGGGTACTTATTTTTATGAAGTGTACAATGAAAAAGGTACGGCCAGACAAACAGGTAAATTCGTAAAATAATTAATTATTTAATTTTTTGAAAAAGCAATGGTTTACGCCATTGCTTTTTTGCTTTAATCCGGGTCGTATTTTTGTAACTTTGCTTCAATTGTATTGTAGCATTATGAAGAACATAGTATTAGCCAGTACTTCCACCTTATATGGCGGGCAGTATTTAGATTATCTGAAGGACACGATATTGGACTTGTTTGCCGGTGTGGATCATATAGTATTTATCCCTTTTGCGCGGCCGGGAGGCATCTCCCATGACGCATATACAGCAAAAGCACAGGAGTTTTTTGAGACCATAGGCATTAAAGTAACCGGGCTGCATACCTTTGAAGATAGGATAACAGCCATCCGGGAAGCCAAGGGTTTTTTTACCGGTGGTGGCAATACCTTCCTGCTGGTAAAAGAACTGCACGAATCCGGGTTGATGGCGGAGTTGAAGCAAGTTGTTGAAAAGGGAACACCTTATATGGGCGCAAGTGCCGGCAGTAATATTGGTGGGATTAATATGCGTACCACTAATGATATGCCTATCGTTTACCCGCCGAGTTTTGATACCATGGGCCTGGTGCCTTTCAATTTGAATCCGCATTACCTGGATCCTCAGCCTGAATTAAAACACAATGGCGAAACCCGGGAAACACGCATCGGGGAATTTCACACGCAGAACACGGTGCCGGTGGTCGGTTTAAGAGAAGGAAACTGGATTCGTGTGAAAGGTGATGTCGTTACCACAGAGGGAACAGAGGCTACACGTATTTTTGAAGCAGCGAAGGCGCCTTATGAGTTGCCTGCCGGTAGCCGTTTGAATTTTTAAATATGATCAAAGAGCATTTCCAGACAGAAATTGCACCCACATTACCCCATTTACCCGGTGTTTACCGGTATTACGATGCCGGTAAGAAGCTATTGTATGTAGGTAAGGCAAAGGACTTGAAGAAACGCGTCAGTTCTTATTTTGTAAAGAAAATTGAAAATGCCAAGACCAATACTTTAGTTAACCAGATAGACTTTGTGGAATGGACGGTGACCAATAATGAGCATGAAGCGTTTTTATTGGAAAACTCCCTCATCAAGCATTTTAAGCCACCTTATAATATCAGCTTAAAAGATGATAAAACCTACCCGTATGTAGTCGTTAAAAACGAAAGCTTTCCCCGGGTTTACCTTACCCGAAGGTTTATAAAAGATGGTTCTGAATACCTGGGACCCTATACTAATGTATCGCAGGTATACGTATTGATGGACCTGATGAAGAAGGTATTCCCGATGCGTAACTGCAAGCTGAACCTGACGAAAGAAAATATTGCAAAGGGAAAGTTCAATAAATGCCTGGAATACCACCTGGGTAATTGTAAGGCCCCTTGTGAAGGGCTGCAAACAGAAGCCGACTATCTAAAAGATGTAGCCCAGCTCAAGCAGATCATCAAAGGAAATGTAACGCAGGTGTTGAGCCAGCTCAGGCAGCAAATGCAGGAAGAAAGCGAACGCCTGGAGTTTGAGAAAGCACATCAAAGCAAACAGGCCATTGACAGCCTGCAGAATTTCCAGACAAAATCGAGCATTACCAACCTCAGGATCGGGGATGCGGATGTGGCCAGCATCATTGATAATGAAACGCAGGCTTACGTGAACTACATGGTGATTGTAGGCGGTACGATTGTGCAAAGTAAAAGTATCCAGATCGAAAAGAAACTGGAAGAAAGTAAAGAGGATTTACTGGCTTATGCTATTGCTTATTTGCGCCCCAGGTTTCAGTCTTCAGCTAAGGAAATCATAGTGCCCTTCAATATTAATACCGAAGAGGAAGGCCTGTTGCAGACGATTCCGCTGGGTGGTGACCGGAAGAAACTCCTGGACCTGAGCTACAAGAACGCAGAGGAATTCATGCGGCAGTTTCTACTGAAAAAGAAAATGCACATGGATAAGACGATGATGAAGGACATGAATATGGTGCTGCAGCAATTGAAAGAAGATTTGCGTCTTAAAGAGGTGCCTTTGCATATCGAGTGTTTTGATAACTCCAATTTTCAGGGTGCATTCCCCGTAGCGGCGATGGTTTGTTTTAAGGAAGGGCTGCCTTATAAAAAGGAGTACCGGCATTTTCATATCAAAACAGTAGAAGGGATCAACGATTTTGCTTCTATGAAGGAGATTGTGTACCGCAGGTATTCCCGCTTGTTGAAGGAAAATAAACCTTTGCCTCAATTGGTAATTATTGATGGTGGTAAAGGACAATTGGGTGCGGCAATGGAAAGTATTATGGAACTGGGACTGTTGGGTAAAATGACGGTCGTTGGTTTGGCGAAAAGAGAAGAGAGCATATTCTTTCCAGGCGACTCAGAACCCTTACAGTTGGAATACAATGGCAGTAGCTTATTGCTGATCCGGAGGGTCAGGGATGAAGTGCACCGTTTCGGCATCACTTTCCACAGAGATGTACGAAGTAAGGGGACTATAAAAAATGAACTGGAATCCATACCTGGGATCGGGCAAAAAATTGCTGAAACTTTACTGCAACGCTACCGCTCAGTGAATAAGATCAAGACTATGACTGAAAGAGAACTTACTATGACCATTGGCGCGGCTAAGGCACGATTGGTGTGGAGCTGGTTTCACCCGGAAGAGTAACTAAGTCTGAACTTTTATTGGATAACACTCAAAATGCCCTCAAGAATAATTCCTGAGGGCATTTTGCTGTATTGCACTTTTTGTTATTCCAAATGGTAATCTATGAGGTGGTTGCTGTAAGTTTTGTCGACAAAATTGGGCACCTGGAAATCATAATCTTCCCCAATGATCCCTTTGCCTCTTTTGAATTTCATGATCATGGTACCACAATCTACCCAGTTGTCTAATGGGCTGAAGCGGGCATATAATTGTGTTTCTGACACAATTATATTGTCCAATGTTTCGCCGTCAACAACAGCGGTTTCTGTGGTGGAAGTGATCTTACAGCTTGTTTTTGCGTAGAAAGTCAGGCCACTGTAGTTAATGGTTGCGGTATTTTCCCAGGTATCGTTCACTTTAGGGTCTCCATTGAGTACCTGTGCTTTTACAAAAGCATTGCCGGCATCATCAATTTTGATGAGGGTGTAATAATTGCCTTCAAATTTTGCGTAAAACTCCTTTACGATGGTGCCGCTGGCTGTATTTACCTGTTCGAAGTAATTGTAGTTGAAGTTATCGATGACCGTATCCCTTCCGGTATAGTATCTTTTGAAGATGGTACTGTCACTGGCTTCATATAACCACCAGTTATTGACATTGATAGGTAATAATTCACCGATACCTTCGTTGGTAGGGTCAATCTCTTTAGGTTTGCAGGAGCTGAAGAGTAGCATGCTACCGGCAAGTAGTAAGGAGGATAGTTTAATTAGTTGCTTCATGAATTCTCGGGTTTATTGATCGGGTAATTCGTTAAAAATAATAAATTTTTTCCGGACATACCAAAACATCTAAAGGTAGGTCATTTATATTTATATCAGAAATCTGTTTTACCGGAGGGAAAAAGCTGAACCCGATTTTAAATACGTCTTCCCGGCACCTGCTTATATAACGGTCATAAATGCCTTTTCCGTATCCTACCCGATAGCCCAACTGATCTGCCGCTAAAAGAGGTACGATGATGAGATCAATGTCCTGTGGATCTATCAATGCTGTGCTTATAGGTTCAATGAGGCCGAATGCTCTTTGTTCAAATTCGGTATCTTCATGTACGATATAAGCTTCCATACTACTGTTACTTATATCAGTAACGGGGTAGGCGATGGTCAGGTCGGGGATGATGAAGGACAGGTAATGGGAGAATAAATAAGTATTAGGTTCTGCCTTATGCTCCATAGGTACATAGTTAAATACCTTTTGTACAAAAGGAAGTTCCAATCTTTGCAATTGGATAAGGAGTAAATCGTTCAGTTTTGATTGTTCTTTTGCGGACAGCTGTTTTCTTTTATTCAAATAAGTTTGCCGGAGCACTTTTTTGCTATGTTCCATGTTAATTGTTCGTTATCTATAATGTTTAAAATAGATGTGAAAATACTTTTTTGTAAAAGTAATAAATGTTTCATCTTGGTTTTTTGTTTAATTAGGAAAAAGGTAGTTTTTTTGCACGGATTTTTTAAAACCTTAAACATGCATAAAAATTTACTGAAATTAGTGCTGGTATTGAGTTTAATTCATACCACCACCTTCGCACAGCAATTTGGCTGGGTTAAGACCATGCCCAATCAAACCTATGTTAATCCTTTTTTCGGCACTACGGTTAGTGATGACCAGGGTGCTATCTATATGTCAGGGCATCCGAGTGCTTCCCAGTCTCAAAACTTTAATGGTGCTACCCTTGACCTGGATCTGGGGGCCGGCACATCAAGTATCAGCCTGGACCAGGGAGCTACTTATATAGCTAAGTATGATTCCTCGGGCAACTTTATCTGGGGTAATAATTATAAGGATGTGGCTGAAAATAGTACTATAGCTGTTAATTATCTTAGGGTGAACCCGATAAACAAGGATGTTTACGTTTTTGGCTTTTTTAGCGATACCTGCAATTTCGACCTGAATAATCCGGCTAACCCTGCAGCGAGGTTGATCGGGCTACCTTCTGGATATAATAGTGAAGCATTTGTAGCGATTTACAGTACTAATGGGGTATTTAAGTCGGTCCACAGGTTTGAAAATTATAGCGGTTACGTACATAGTGACGGACAGGCTTATAATGGAGATTTTGTTATCACCGGGGCTGAGTTTGATAAGAATGGCAGATTGATCGTTTATGGAAATGCGGTAGGGTATGTAAACTATGACCTTTATGGTGGTGCTGGTGTTTATGGTGCCGGGTTTGAAAGTCTTGCTATTTATTATGATGAGAATTTGAATATTTCCAATCTCCTGACTGCCGGAGAGAATTATGAATATACTATTATGGATCTTGCCCCGGATCAGTTTAACAGTTGGTATTTACTTTTGAAAAGTAACCACGCCCAGCTTGACTATGAAATGGGTATTGTAAAGACAGATACCGCAGGATTCGTTAAGTGGGGGAAATATACACCTATGAGCTATGCTGCGAATATCATCATCGCGACTGAATATACTACACCTGAAATGATTAAGGTTGATAGTAAAGGTAATTTATATGTTACCGGAAGGTTCAAGGGGACTTTAGATTTGAATTTAGCTCCTAATGCCAGCAATGTAATTACTAATTCTAATCTTCCAACAGGGTTTATTGCCCGTTATGATTCTTCTGGTACCTATAAATGGGGCTACAAGACAAGCACTACGAATCCAAACCAGGGACAGGGAGGTTTATTCGGCTCAATTGCCATTAATGATAATGACCAGTTAGCTATAGCATTTTCTGCTTATGAAGGTTGCTACATTAATTTTAAACAAAATACGATCGATTCCAGCGGATCATTTCTTATGATAGTGGATTCCATGGCAAATTTGGTTTCTTATAATGCTTTTAAAACTTTAAATGGCGGATCTCAACCGTCTGTCGGATCCCTATCCACTTATAAAAATAAAATAAGATTTATTGGTAAAATAGATGACACGACTATTTTCCAGGAGGGTGTTGCCAATTCAATTGTAACCGGGCCTAACAGCCAGACCTGGGGGTCCTGGGCCTATTTAGCTGAATTTAACAGCTGTAACTGGTCGGTTACAAATGTTACTGCCTCTATTTGCTCTGGAGAATCTTACACGATCAACGGTCAGAGTTTTACCCAATCCGGTAACTATACCATCAGCATCCCGCAGAGCAGCGGCTGCGATTCTGTTGTTAGCCTTAACCTGAATGTTTTACCGGTTATTGATACTACTGTTGTGGCAAATACCAATACCTTGCAGGCGGTTGCTAATAACCCTGCTTACATTTATCAATGGATCGATTGTAGTACTAACCAGGAAGTAGCCGGAGCGAATAGCCGTACTTTCACGGCAAGTGCGCAAGGTGGTACTTACCGCGTGAAAATTACCAATGGTAACTGCGTTTTCGAATCCGGTTGTCATACGGTTACGCCAACCAGCCTTAAGGATGTTGCTTTGAGCAATATAGCGGCTGTTTTTCCTAACCCGGTAAATGATAAATTAGGTCTTGTGTTCAACAACACTATGTATGTAAATAACATTTCTATTACTAACCTGGCCGGGGTAAGTGTATGGAACGAGGTCGTTGATGCGAGCATTAAAGCTAAGGAGCTGGATGTAGCACAGTTGGCAAGTGGTACTTATATCATAACGATTACGGTTGGCAATAAACAATACATTCAAAAGTTCGCAAAATATTAATGTATATTTGAGGAATAAAATACCCTGGCTTTATTGAGTCAGGGTATTTTTTATAAATAAATTTGGAATATAATAAAATAGTCTTACTTTTGCATCCTCAAAAAATCTGCATATCTTTTATGTGGGTTTGGGAGAGTAAACATTTAACTCGTTAATACCAAAAAATTAAGCAATGGCTAAAGAAATTACAGGCTATGTAAAGCTACAAGCGAAAGGTGGTCAGGCAAACCCTGCACCTCCAATCGGTCCTGCTTTGGGTTCTAAAGGTGTAAACATCATGGAATTCTGTAAGCAATTTAATGCACGTACTCAAGACAAACAAGGTAAAGTATTACCGGTTTTGATTACCGTTTATTCTGACAAGTCGTTCGACTTCGTTATCAAAACTCCTCCTGCAGCAATCCAATTGTTAGAGTTGTCAAAGGTTAAAAGTGGTTCTAAAGAGCCTAACCGTAACAAAGTAGGGAAAGTAACCTGGGCACAAGTAGAAGAAATCGCTAAAGATAAAATGAGCGATCTGAACTGTTTCACTATCGAAAGTGCAATGAAAATGGTTGCCGGTACGGCACGTAGTATGGGTTTAACTGTTGAGGGCGATGCGCCTTGGCAAAACTAAACCTTATTAGTTCACCCTAATTTTAAAATTTGTTGTTACAATGGCAACCCTTACTAAAAAAAGAAAAGCTGCAGAAGCTAAAGTAGATAAAAATAAGTCTTATACCCTGAGTGAAGCTGCTCAGCTGGTAAAAGAAGTTAACTGTACTAACTTTGATAGTTCAGTAGACGTTCACGTTCGTTTAGGTATTGATCCTAAAAAAGCTGATCAGGCTTTACGTGGCACAGTTACCTTACCTCATGGTACGGGTAAAACTAAAACTGTATTGGTTTTATGTCCTCCTGACAAAGAAGCTGAAGCAAAAGCTGCTGGTGCTGACTATGTAGGTCTGGATGAATTCATCACAAAAATCGACGGTGGTTGGACTGATATTGATGTAATTATCGCAACACCATCTGTAATGCCTAAAATCGGTCGTTTAGGTAAAGTATTAGGTCCACGTAACTTAATGCCAAACCCTAAAACAGGTACAGTTACTAATGATGTAGCTACAGCTGTAAACGATGTTAAAGGTGGTAAAATTGCTTTCAAAGTAGATAAAGCAGGTATCATTCACGCATCTGTTGGTCGTGTATCTTTCGAGCCAAACAAACTGGTTGAGAATGCACAAGAACTGATCAACACTTTGGTTCGTATGAAACCGGCTACTGCTAAAGGTACTTATGTAAAAGGTGTAACAATTGCTCCTTCTATGGGTCCTGGTATCGCAGTAGATGCTAAATCTGTATCTTAATAGCAATAGCGAAAAACATTAATTCACAATTTTCGGTCAAACGAAATTCAAATTATTATAAATGAACACTGCTCAAAAACAAGAAGCTATCGAGCTTTTAAAAAGCAAGTTTTCTCAATACAGTAACTTTTACGTTACTAACACTGAGTCTTTGTCTGTAGCTCAAATCAACAACATTCGTCGTGCATGCTTCGAGAAAGAAGTTGAAATGACTGTTGCAAAGAACACCTTAATCAAAAAAGCTTTAGAAAGCTTAAATGATGAAAAATATGCCGGTTTATACGATTCATTACATGGCGTAACTGCTTTAATGTTCTCTGAATCTCCAAAAGAGCCAGCTGTTATTCTTTCTGCTTTCCGTAAAGATAATCCTGGTGATAAGCCAGTATTGAAAGCTGCTTTGATCGGTGAAGACCTGTTCGTAGGTGATAATACACTTACTCAACTGAAAAACATCAAGACTAAAAACGAACTTATCGGTGAAGTTATTGGCTTGTTGCAATCTCCAATCAGCCGCGTAGTATCTGCTTTACAAAACAGAAACGAAGGTGGTGAAGAAGCTGCTCCGGTAGAAGAAGCTCCGGCTCCTGAAGCTCCAGCAGCAGAATAATTATTTTCGGATTAGCTAATGAGCAGATATGCTGATTAACCAATTAGAAAATAAGCCTGAAATGAATTAGCACATGAGCTAATTATCAAATCAGCACATTAAATTGAATGCTTCCAACATTAATCATATTATTTTAAAAACTATCAAAATCTTATAAAAATGGCAGATATTAAAGCAATTGCTGAGTCATTAGTAAACTTAACAGTAAAAGACGTTCAAGAATTAGCAGATTTCTTAAAATCTGAATATGGTATCGAACCAGCTGCTGCTGCAGTTGTTGTTGCTGCTGAAGCTGGTCCTGCTGCTGCTGAAAAATCAACTTTCGATGTAATTTTGAAATCAGCTGGTGCTTCTAAATTAAACGTGGTTAAAGTGGTTAAAGACTTAACTGGTTTAGGTTTGAAAGAAGCTAAAGAATTAGTTGATGGCGCTCCAAAAGCAATCAAAGAAGGTGTAGATAAAGCTACTGCTGAAGACCTGAAAGCAAAATTAACTGAAGCTGGTGCTGAAGTTGAATTAGCTTAATTCAAAATCTTTTCAGATAAAAAACGAATGCTCCCAACCGGGAGCATTCGTTTTTTATGCCTGTTCTTTTCCTATGTAGCGTTTGTTGGCATTAGTACATACGGATATCTTTTCTCTATGCTTATTGTCGCTACATTAGGCTCTAATTGGAGCTAACAAGGATAAATTTATGTAGATTGTGGCTATTCACAATACTACAAATAGAAAGCGGTAACAGCTACAGCTGTTACCGCTTTCTATTATTGAATGATTATTACTGAGATAATCATAAACCTATCTTTTATTTGATCAGGTCAAACTTCCTGTTGACAGTTCCCTTATCCGTTTCAATTCTGATGATATAAGCACCTGAAGCCAGCTGATCCAGCGAGATTTGCTCTTTCACTGATTGTTTTGTGGCGGGTAAAGCCTGGAACACCTGTTGTCCCAGTACATTAAAGACCGCCAGGCTCTTAATATAGGTCTGGTCACTTTCCAATTGTACATTCAAGATGTTATTACTTGGATTCGGGTAGACTTTTACTGCTATTGAAACTTTATTTACCTTAACTACACTGGTATAAAGATCCACATAAATTTGCAGGTGTTCTACAGAATCCGTACAGCCATCTGAAGCCAGAAGCGATACATTATAGGTGCCCGAAGAAAGGTAGTCGTGTATCGCAATCGCTGAATCGGATCCATCACCGTCACCGAAGTTCCAGAAATAAGTGTAAGCCGGATTTATGTTTACCGGAGTAAACTTCACTCTGCCCGGGTGAACATTAAATAAAGGTTCGAAATCAAAACCATAGTTGTCCGGGATAGGGTGTAAGCTCACATTAATAGTGTCCCTGCCGATACAATCGAAACCATTGCTCACCCTAACGGAGTAAGTACCTGCCTGGTTAACGCTGATCGTTTGTGTGGTCGCGTTGTTATTCCATAAGAATGCGGATCCTGTATTAGCGGCATCCAGTACTAATGGGGCGACACGGCAGATTACAGTATCATTACCGAGGTTTACAATAGGGTAAGGATTGTGTGCAATATTGATGGTATCACTGGTAGAACAGTTATAGATATTAGTTACCGTAACAGAATATTGTCCCGGGTTAAGCACATTTAAAGTACTGCCGGTACTGTTGTTGTTCCACAGGTAGGATGCACCCGGATTACCCGCGTTTAAAGTATACGCGATATTACCACAGTAAGTTGTGTCATTACCCAGGAAGACTACCGGGTCTGGTTGCACAATGATATTGGCCGTTAAAGAAGTGTCGGTACATCCGTTTGCAGCAGTTACCACAACTTTGTAGGGATCTGTTTGTGATACACTCAATGTATTATTGGTCTGACCGGAAATAACATTACCGTTTCTTAACCAGGTATAGGTACCACCGCCACTTGCTGTCAGTATTTCTGAATCATTATTACAAAGGTTGATGGTTCCTGTCGGGGTCAGATTAGCCGTTGGTTTTGTTTTTATCGTAGCGGTAACCGTCGTTCTCGGGCTGATACAGCTAATCGTACCGCTAAACTTGAATATGGGTAAATTGCTTAAGGTACCGGAACTACCACCTGTTATATTGCCGCACAAGGTTGAATTATCTGCATAAGTACCCACTACCGAAGTGTAGGTGGTGGTTCTTGACTGTACTACGTCGTTAGAGGACCAGAAAGTACCGGAACTGGTAGGGTCATTGTCGAAACAAATATCTACCAGGACATTCGAGGTACCGTTCCAGTTAAACGGTGTAGTAAATACAAAGTTATTGGCACCGGCTACTGAAGTGTAGTTTACAGGGCCATATACATTGGTAAATGCAGGCGCAGTCAGCGCGGTGAGACCGGTCAGGGCTGTATTCGCCATTTTTATGGAATAACCCGTGAATGGGAATGTGCTGACTTTGCTCGTGATGTTTAAAGACATGGAATTGATCGTGCCTGCAGCAAAACCTGCAGCTGTAAGGTCGCTGGCCAGGATCAGGTATTGAGAGTGATTACTTTCCCAGTTTTGGCTGAAAGGCGATGTTCCGGAGTTGCTGGTCGTTGAGTTTGCAGTACCTATAGTGATATCTTTAGGTACAATGTATTCTGAACTAACATAGTAATTGGTTGTCGCGGTCAGGGATGGTGTCGTGTACGTATTACCCGTACCAATGGCGGCACCACCACTTGCTGCTGCATACCAGTTTAAGGTATAGCCCGGATTGGTTGTAGCGGTCAGGTCAAGTATGCCTGGTCCACATCTTTCAGCGCTATTCGCCGTCAGTACTACCGGGTTGCTGATAAATACGGTATCTGAAGCTGAATTGAAACAGGCATTTCCGTCACTGTTTTTTATAACAGCGCGGTAGTAATTGGTGGTAGTGATCGTAGGTGTGGTATAAGTGGCACTGGTCGCTCCTGTAATATCTGTGAAGGTAGTATTGTTCAAAGAGCTTTGCCATTGATAACCCACATTGGTTTGTGTAATGGCCGGTACTAAGTTTAAGCTGCTGGAACCGGTCAGGCACATGCTGCTTACGGTGGCTATGGCCGTCGTCGTTGCAGGTAAGGTCTGGATTTTAACGGTATCCAGATTACCACATAAAGAAGTAGTATTTAAAGCATTTGCCGTATAATTAACAAGGCCTACTGTAGTTGATCTGTGATAAACCGTATTCGCATTGGTTCCTGCAGTATATGGCGTTGTAGCTGCGGCATTCGTATACAGGTTCGTTACCGGTGACCAGGTCACATTGTTGTAGTTAGTTGTTCCTGTAGTTACAGTAAGTGCCGTAATGCCGTTGTTACAAACAGTCTTGTCATTAGTAATATCAAATGCAGGTGCCGGCGTCACGGTTGCGGTAACTGCTTTTCTCGGGCTGGCACATATGGCATTACCGGTGAATTTAAAGATAGGCAATGTGGTTACCGTACCTGAGGTACCGGCTGTTGTACTGCCACATAAAGTACTGTTATCCGCATAGTTACCGACAACAGAGGTATAAGTAGTCGTTCTTGCCTGCACCACATCATTGGAAGACCAGAAGGTTCCGGAGCTGGTAGGGTCATTGTCAAAACAGATGTCTACCAGTATGTTTGAGGTGCCATCCCAGTTAAACGGAGCCGTAAAGGTAAGGTTGTTCGCTCCTGCTACTGAAGTATAGTTGGCCGGGCCGTATACATTCGTGAAGGTTGGCGCAGTAAGCGTAGTAAGACTGGTTAAGGCCGTGTGTGCCATTTTTACGGAATAACCGGTAAAAGGGAAGGTGCTGCTTTTGGTGGTAATATTTAAGGACATGGCAGTGATATTGCCTGCGGATAAGCCGAAGGCTGTAAGGTCACTGGCTAGGATCAGGTATTGAGAGTGATTACTTTCCCAGTTTTGGCTGAAAGGGGAGGTCCCCGATCCACTGGTTGTAGTCGATGCTGTGCCTATCGTGGCTTCTCCACCTGGTGCTACTGCTTCTGCAGATACGTAGAAATCGGTTGTAGTTAACAAAGACGGTGTAGTAAATGAAGTGCCGCTTCCCAGTGGAGTGCCACTGGTTGCCGCAGCATACCATTTTAAGGTTGCCCCGGTATTACCGGTTGCCTGTAATAAAACGGTACCGGTACCACATCGGGTGCCATTTGTTGTGGTCAATACATTATTGACAAAAACGATATTAACCGGGGTAGAATAAGTACTATCCGGGCCACTAAGACATTTCACCCTACAGCGGTACCACATAGGGGCATTAGGGGTAAGGGAAAGCGTAGGGGAAAGCGCTGAAGCAATATTGGTATAAGTGACATTGTCCGCAGAGCTTTGCCATTGATAAGAAACACCTGTACCCGTTGTTGCGTTTTGCAAAGAAAGATTGATAGACGTGCCGGCACATAAGTTGTTCGCCGAAGTTACTGTATTGCCCGGTGCAGGAGTCGTACAGGTATACTGCACTTTTCCATCAAACTCATCTGCCCCCATATCGGGCGCGGTACCAAAACCATAACTGGAAGCACCCGGCCTGGTCTGGCCGTCTATATCTACATTAACCCCTGTAGTAGCTACCGGGGCGCCGGCAGATTCCAGCAAGGTAATCGTATTAGCCGGGATGTGTAGGTCGGTGGCCGAAGTAAACGGTGGAATTTCATTGAGTGATAAAACATCTTTTCCGGTCGCTGTTTGCCAGGCGGTTAAAGTGTTTGCGGCACTGCTGTAATAGCCGATTTTCCCGTTTCCATTTGCATAATAGCTATTGTTATTTACTGCAGCTCCGGAAATATTACTGGTCGCAGAAGTAATAATACAATAAGCGTTGGTACTCGCTGCTCCCTGGTTATTTACCAGGATATTGTTGTACATCTGGCTGACGGTTGCAGAAGAGCTTGTGAAATTGATACAGGCCGATGCAGGGTTAGCGGTACCATAGTTGGTGGCATTAGCCAGGTTTAAATAGATCGTGTTATGAATAATTTTCAAACCTGTAGCTCCGGAACTGACGAATATACCGTAGTTCTGCCAGGTCGTACTCAGTGTTGTTGAATAATTGGTAGTGGTTATATCCCGGATAAAGTTATTGCTGATCTCAACGCCTGTTATTGAAGCAACAATAGCTATACCATAGGCACCCCAGCCTCCTGAAGAAGGATTGGCCACATTGTGAATATTGTTCTTCCGGATAATCGTATTGTTAGCACTGGTAGTCAGATAAATACCAGCGACATTGGTGCCAAATCCTGTAGTGGCATCACCCCCCTGGATATCATTACCATCGATGATTGCAGCGCCCGTTGCGCCTGCTGCCGTATAGCTCAGTTGAATGCCATACAGCCCTACATTGGCGCCAGTAGTTGAAGATCCGATGGTGTTCCCCAGGATCTGCGTGCCGGTGTTGTAATAAGTAGTACTGTTACCGATCGCATTAATGCCATAATAGGCCCTGGTGATCAGGTTATTCTGGATAATAGTATTTAAGCTGCTATAAGCCCCGGTTCCGCTGGAACTTGTGCTGGTGCCGTTTGAAAACTGGATGCCATAGTTAACGGTGGTTGATGTCGCACTGTTACGGGAGCCGGTAAGGATACAGTTTTTAATGGTATTGTTATTCGCACCGTCGGTACCTGAGGTTGAGTTGGAGGATAAGCGGATCACAGCGATACCTGCGGTACCACTGGTCGCGGATACGATACTCAGATTCCGGGTGCCGGCAGTTGCCGGATCATCACCGTCAATCGTTACATTGTCTGCACCCGCCAGCTCTATGATGCCCCGGTTGGCTGCCGGGCTGGCTGCGGAGTTAATGGTTACATTTCCTGCCGGTTTGAGGGTGATGGAAGTGTAGCTTGAAGGGCTGTTACTTCTTAATAATGGAACTGGTGTGGCCGGTTCCGTAGTGTTGGCACTTACCGTAATGGTAATCGCGCCCTGATGGGTACCTGCATTGATGGCCGTGAAGGCATCATTGACTGTGGTGTAACTGGTGTTTGAGGTACCTGCAGTAGCCGTTACGGTTACCTGTGCCAGGAGCTCACTTGATGAAAATGCCAGGAGCGTACTTAAGCCCAGTGCAAATTTCATCTTAAACATACCTGAAGCTGCCCGCTGAAGTATGCTTTCTGATGGGGGTAGATGTTTCATCCTTATAATTTAAACCTTTAAACAAAAAAATTGCAGTTTGTTAAACCCTATAGAACAAATTGCCTACCAAATATAAAATTAAATCGCGTTAATTAAAATGTTTTCGTACTAGTCACCTTTTGGTGAAGAATAAAAATTTAATTATTGTACCTACATGGATTTGTATTCTTTAATTTTTTATTTAAGTAGATTTTTTTTGTAAAAAAAAATGTTAAAGCCACAAAAAAATAGGCAGCTTAAAATAAATTAAGCTGCCTATGGGGATTTTTAAAGATAAAATTACTATTTGATGAACTCGAATTTCCGGTTTACAGTACCTTTATCGGTTTCAATTTTTATTAAATAGGCACCTGAAGGTAAATTATCTAAATGTACTGTTTGCTGTTTCGTGTTTTTAGTGACCGGAACAATCGTGGTTACATTTTGCCCGATAAGGTTGAAAATACTCAGTTTATTGATGTAAGTATTGTCGCTTTCCAGTACCACATTTAAAATGTTGCTCGTAGGATTCGGGTAAACTTTAACAGAAAGGTCTGCCTGTTTTACTCTGGTCACAGAAGTATTAAACAAGTCAACATGAATCTCTAAACTTGCTAAGGAGTCCGCACAACCATCCGATACATTTAAGGTAACCGTATAGTTTCCGGAAGCAGCATAATCGTGTTCTGCAATGGTTTGGCTAGAGGTAGCTCCATCTCCAAAATTCCAGGAATAAGTATAATCAGGAATGATATCTATCGGTGTAAATCTAACTCTTCCCGGTTGTATATTGAATAATGGCTGGAAGTCAAACCCTTCATTGATCACTGCAGGAACAAAGGACACGTTTATGGTATCTGTGCCTTTACAGTTGTTGCCATTCGTTACGATTACAGAATAAGCACCTACCTGGTTTACAACAAGCGTCTGCGCTGTAGTGCCATTATTCCAAAGGTATGTGGCACCCGGATTCTGAGCATTCAATGTTAAAGGTTGCGTTGGACATATAGTTGTATCGGCACCTAAGTCGACAATAGGGAATGCCAGGTGGCTTACATTTATTGTATCCCTGGAAACACAGTTGAAATTGTTGGTAACCGCTACTGCGTATTGACCCGGTGTGGTTACATTGATGGTCTGGGTAGTACCGCTATTGCTCCATGCATAAGTTGCGCCCGGATTGCCCGCATTCAGTTGCAGGGTTTCATTCGCACATACAGCGGTATCATTGCCGAGGTTTACTACAGGTTTCGCCACAATGGTAATGTTTGCCGCTACTGAAGTATCCGCACAGCCATTAGTACCGGTAACTATGACTTTATATGGATCTGCCTGCGTTACTGCCAGCGTGTTTGCGGTCTGGCCACTTATTGCTGTATTGTTTCTTAACCAGGTATAAGTGCCGGTGCCGGAAGCGGTAAGTGTTTGTGTTTCTCCTTCACAAAGGTTGATATTACCATTTGGTGTCAGGCCTGCAGTCGGTACTGTTTTTATAGTTGCCACTACCGCAGTTCTGGTTCCTTCACAAAGGGTGTTGGAATAAAAACGCATATTGGCCCTGGAACTGTAAGCACTGGAGCTACCTGAAGTCGTAGTGGTAACATAAAACTCTGCTGCTGTCGCAGGCGTAACATTATCCGCGTATCTCATGAACGTTGCCGGGTAGGTGGTGGTAGACATCCTGATGGTATGTGCGCCACCGCCGCCGGAGTTGCCGGAGTTACTGGTAAATTCTACTAATAAATTACTGATGCCATCCCATTGATAAGTGTTGGCGAAATTGAGGTAATTCCATCCAGTTGCGGTGGGTAAATAACCTGCGTTATTATAAACAGTCTGCAAACTGGTTGTTGGCACAAAACCTCCTGCCATTGTCGTGTTACTGGTAGCGCCTAATTTAACCGTCAGGTCATTCATCGTTCTTTGCGCAGCAGTACCGGTTGTCGAGAGGGCAACTATATCAAGGGCTAATCCCTGGATCGGTCCGGCCGTTAATCCTGCGGTTGTTAATTCCTGGGCAGTGATCAGGTATTGGTGCCTGTTACCTCCCCATACTTTATTGTAAGGGTTGGGGTAACCTGAAGAGGTCGTGGTGCCAGTACCTACGGTGATGGTATCATTTCTACCAGAACTTGCACTCACATAGTAAGTGGTCGTGTTGGTTAAGTTAGGTGTAGTAAAGCTGTTGCCGGTGCTTAAAGCAGTGCCGCCTGATGCCGCTGCATACCATTTAGCAATTCCATCTATTGTGGTAGCGGATAGTGCTAGTACACCCGGGCCACATCTGTCTGCAGGAACGGTTTGGATAACCTGTGGATGTAATACTTTAACCGTATCGCTGCTGGTCATACAAGTAGCACCATCACTGTTTTTAACGGTAACTCTAAAGTACCTTGTGTTGGTCACCGTTGGTGTGGTATAGCTGGTACCGGTAGCACCACTGATATCAGTAAATGTGCTGTTGTCTGCAGAACCGCCCCATTGTTGGGTAAAGCCGGTCTGGCTAATAGCAGGGGTATAGCTGATGGTTGCTATGCCACTTTCACATAACACACCTGGTGTCGCTAATGCAGTAATTGCGGCAGGTAAAGTTTGAACCTTTACCGTATCTGTTCCTCCGCATAATGTGGTCGTATTATTAGCGGAAGCGATTATGGTACTTAATCCTGCTGTATTTGATCTGAAATATACCGTGCTTGCATTCGCACCTGATGTGTAAGGTACTGTAGCTGCAGCATTAGTGTACAGGTTAGTTACAGGACTCCAGGTTACTTGGTTAAAGTTAGCCGCAGGGCTTAATACAGTTATTGGGGTAATACCATTATTACATACTGTTTTATCATTCGTGATGTCAAATGCCGGTGCCGTATTTACCGTTGCGGTTACGGCTACACGAGGAGAAGAACATACGCCCATTCCTACAAAGGTTGTATTTAATCGCTTCACACTGGTAGTTGCAGAGGGGTTGGTTGCTACATAGGCATCAGGGTTAGCATAGGTAGTCGAGGTTACCGCTGTTACTATAGTATTATCCGTTGTTCCTGTATAGTAGGTCGCAGCATTGTTAGCCAGATCAAGCCCGGTAGAACGTAAATCCAGTATCAGGTTAGAGGTACCATTCCAGTTATAGGGAGTATTAAAAGTAATCGTATTGGTTCCTATAGCATAGTTATAAGTTGCAGGATTTACCACCCTTGTTAACCCCGTAGTGGTAAAGCCGGTTAAGCTGGTATTGCCTGTGGTACCGATATCAATTGATAAATTAGAGACATTTGCTGCATCTCCTAATGTGCTGATGTCAAATTTAATCGCTGTAATATTTCCTGCTGTTAATCCTGCAGCTTGTAATTCTGCAGCAGTAAAGACCATTTGCATCCAATAATTTTCATACCTATTATTAAAAGCCGTTGGTTCAATACCATTCGCAACCGTTAAGGTCGTAGCATTGCCTATTTTTACACTAGAACCGGCCGCATAAGCCTCAGCTGCCACGTAGTAGTTTGTGGTACTACTAATAGACGGTGTTGTAAATGCAGCTCCGGTTCCTACAGGAGTGCCACCGGTAAGCGCACTGTACCAGTTGATCACGGCTCCGGTATTTGCTGTTGCTGCAAGGTTTACTACACCTGCACCACAACGGGTACCAGGAGTAGCGCTCAATATATTATTGGTAAAGTTGAGTTGAATAGGAGTAGAATAAGTACTGTCAGGGCCGGTTAAACATTTTACTTTACACCGGTAATAAGCACCTGCTACTATAGGCGTAAAGGTAAATGTAGTACTTGTTGCTCCTATACTATCCACATAAGTAATACCATCAGCAGAAGCCTGCCATTGGTAGGATACTCCTGTTCCTGCAGTCGCATTTTGAAGCGATAGCGTCGTATTGGTACCTAAGCAAATACCTGTATTGCTACTGATTGTATTGCCCGGAGCCGGTGTGACACAGGTGAAAGCTTTGATGCCATCAAACTCATCAGCGCCTATGTCAAAGTTTAAAGCACCGCCATTTACTGAGCCTGCAGGACCAGGTCTGGCATCTCCGTCATAATCTGTATTGAATAGTGAAGGTAAGTTGAGCCCACCACTTTCCAATGGAGTAGCAATACCTGCACTAATGTGAAGATAACCTGCATTTGACCCTGTGGTACTTACGTAGGTAGGATTTGCAGACACCGAAAATTGGTCTCTTGTTGCCATTGCAGTCTGGTAAGCAGCCAGGGTTTGATAGCTATTGGTACCATCCCAGAAGATTACATTGTTGGCGCCGGGAGTACCTGCATAAAATGCATTGTTATTAGAAGCAGTTGCATAGCTGGTTAATGTAGTGCTGCTACGTTGGTAAGCTACAGCCTTTCCACTTCCTTTTGGTACTGCATTGTTTACCACTAAATTATTCTGAAGCAAGACCGTAGGTGTCGTATTAATGTAAATACCTACTGCTGAGAAGTTGGTACCGCTACTTGTGATACCACTGCCTAAATTTACCGTATTGTTATATAAGTTGGCCGTACCGCTGCTTATGTAGATACCGGAAACACCGATATAAGGTGCAGTACCGCTGGTATAAGCTGTAGAGGCTAAATCGCCGATAATATTATTATAAGCATTAATCGCAGAAGAAGCATTGTATATACCGTAAACAATGCTGGTTGTGGTACCACTCATACTTAAGTTGTATAGTTTATTTCTATACACGTTGAATGTAGTACCAACCGTACCCGTATTGATACCGTATATAGCACCACTTGTACCACCTGTAGATACCAGGTCACGAATAATATTTCCACTAATGTCAATAGTGGTACCATATCCGATAGCGATACCATACATGGTCGTTCCACCCGCTCCGGAGAAAGTAAAGATCTGGTTGTTTCTGAATATTTTAGTTCCAGCTGCCGTATTTTGTCTTATTCCGTATAAAGTACTTGCACCGGTACTGGTAGAGATTATGTTGGATACAATATTATTATTCACGGTTTCATTGACAGAAGAAGAGCCGCTGTAAATACCGTAAGTGGTCCCTGTTCCGGTTCTGCTTATGTTATTAACGGTGTTGCCTAAAATGTTTATTTGGGCAGCAGACGTCCAGGAAATGCCATATAAGGTACCGGTAGTTGTTGTCGTAGCAATATTTTGTATCTGATTGTTGTTGATATTGATCTTGTTGCTACCGGCACCAGAGGCATTTTGAATGCCATAAAAGGTACCTGAGGAAGAAGTAAGGGCAATATTATTAATCAGGTTGTTATTAATGTTACAGGTCGTTGTATCGGCACTATTCATATTTAAGTAAACACCCTGGAAAGCCCCTGCTACAGTACCTGTTAAGGTAAGCGTACCTGTAGCTGCATTATTGGCATAACCTATAGTATTGCCCGTTATTTGTATGCCGGCACCATAAGTTGAATTGGCAAAATAGATCCCATTCATAGTTCCGGAGGCCGTAAATGTACGCGCTGCCGACTGGAAAATTTTGTTATTGACAATATTCCATTGGGTGTTGCCCGTAAGTGCATATACCCCGGCACAACCACCGGTTAAGAAAAAGTCGCTGATTTCATTGCCTGTAATATTAATAGCACTATTGGCAATGGTTGCATTCGTTGTAGACCCCTGGGCGTAGATGCCTTTAGACGGAAGGGTAGTAGCACTGTTGGCACCTATTCTATTGTTGGAAATAGTAATAGAATCATTCCCGTTGGTGATCCCGGTAGCAAAATAGATAGTACCACCGTTTGTTCCTAAGGGCACTAATGCAGAACCCAGAATATTACAATTGGTTACCACATTGTTTTTAGCATCATTGATAAAACGGATGGTAGAAGTGTTTGCGGTTGCCGCTACACTGGTGTTGGCAATTGTTAAGCCATAATTTACCCCATTGATCGTAACATTTGTTGCCCCATTAAAATCTATTACGGGTGCCGCATCGGATGTATTGGTGATGCTAAGCCCCGTAACACCTGTAGCGGGTTGAATCGTTAATGTTTTTGCCGCGTTAATACAAGGATTGTTAGGGAAGGAAATCGGGAACGTTTCGTTGGCTGAGGTACCTACGTAACCACTTTGCAAAGCCAGGGTAGTATTTCCCGCCAGTCCATTAGCATTAATATAGGCTAAGGCGTTTGTAAGAGAGGTAAAGCCCCCTGCAGGTGTATTAGGTAAGCCAGGTCCTATGGGTACCGTTCCAGTCAGGATACCACCACAAGCAGAAGTTGTAGCTACGCCGGTTAAAGGACTTGTCGTTAAATATACCGGTCCGCCACAAGTAGTTCCTGAATTGTAGGCATAAACATAGTAGTCATACTGTGTACCCGGGTTTAAGCCTGTACCGGTAAATGTAGTAGTCGTACCCACTCCTACAATAGTACCTAAACCTAAGGTTTGGCCTACTGTGTAAGTAGTGCCGGAAACAGGGTTTGTAGTAGCTGCATTATGAGGGTATTGAACGACTAAATAGCCACTGGGTGTCCCGGTGGCAGCCGTGAAGTTTCCGCTTATTTGGGTTAATGCCGGTGTAAAGTTTAAAGCAGTTGCTTGTGCTGTAGGCAAAATACAAGCTGCTTGTGCGCCCATAGCAAAGATATCGAGCTTAGACGAACCGTTTGTCGTATTAGTGAAGGTAACGGAAGTAATCGTCTTGTTATAATTTGCAGGATCAATATTTATAGGCAATTCATACAAATATTGACAAGTTGCGCCATTACAAGTTGTCGCCGTTCTCGTAATCCTATAATAGCTTTGAGCGGTTAACCTGTAAGTAGCAGCACCTCCACACCAATCCGGTGCCTGGGTACCTGTAGTAATCGTTTGTGAGGTCGCGTCAGAAAAGTTGACTACCGCAGTGTAGTTGGTAGCCCCGCTACCTCCCATGGCCACTATATACAATTTAGCGGCGGAAATAGGGGTTACAAGCGTTAAAGTGCCACTTGCGTTATAGGGCAATACCAGGGCATTATTACTGGTTCCGGTTCCGGTGCCGGGCGACTGAAGGGTATAGTTAATGCCCGTGTTTGTCGTGGTATTGGTGCTGGTAATATTTAATGAGGATGGCCATGAGGTTGCTGCAGTGGCACAAGTGGTCGTTCCAAAACCGAAGGTAGAACTGACAAACACGTAAGCCGGGGTTGCCGAATCGGCCCCTGTAGTTGTAGTAGCAGCTGGCGTAGAACCTGCTGTTCCATCGGCGATGACGTCTGCATTAAAAGACGCAGGTGTTATAGGTACATTGCTGAACTGCGCCCGGGCAGACAGTATACCTAACCCTAATAACAATGCAAGGGTAAATTTTTTGATCATAAAACAATATTTAAAACTTCAATCTAACAAAATCGCGTTGCCTGAATATTTAGGGAATAAAAATATTGCCGGGCAAACATATAATGGTGTTTGTGAAAGAATAGACGTTTTTATTTTTTTTAATATTATAGGGAAATTGGAAAATAAACAGGAAGCTATGAAAATCGCTTTTTAATAAAAGGATTTTAGCTTAGAAGGATCAGGTGAATAATCAGGAATAACTGGGTTTGTTTTATTTTAATGCGCTTATCAATTTTTAATGTTGTAGCTGAACCACTTCACGTAAAGCTATTAAGATCTAATCTTTAACCCATCCACATATTTATGCTGAGAAAAGATAATACCTAATTTGTCCGTGGCAAGTAATTTCCAGTTTATGTCATTAAAATATTACTTGTGAAAAGTTCTTTGTGGCAGAGTATAAGAGTTGTATACTCAAGCCTTTTGCGCATTTTAAATCTACTTGAAGCTGCCTTCATCAGTAGATTTTTGGGTGGGGGTAAAAATAGAGGTTTCATCCTTGTGATTTAGAGTTTTAAACAAAATAATTGCAATTTATTAAACACTGTAGAACAAATTGCTTAACAAATATAAAATTAAATCGTGTTATTTTTAATATCTGAGCATATGTTCACCATTTGGTGAAGATTAAAAATTCGATAATTGTACCTACATGGACCTTGTATTGCTTATTTTTTGTTCGAAATAGATAGTTTTTGTGGTAATTTTTGCTAAATCCACAAAAAAAAAGGCAGCTTAAAATAGATTAAGCTGCCTTTTTAGACTTTTGGAGATAATAGTACTATTTCACGAACTCGAATTTCCGGTTTACGGTACCTTTATCCGTTTCTATCTTGATCAGGTAAGCACCAGATGCCAGGTTATTCAATTGAATACTTTGCTGTTTGGTGTTTTTGTTTTCAGGAACGATTGTCGTTACTTGTTGCCCGATCATATTGAAGATACTTAATTTATTAATGTAAGTATTTTCACTTTCCAGGGCAACGTTTAATACATTGCTGGTTGGATTTGGATAAACCTTAACGACAATATCAGTCGCTTTTACCTTTGTTACAGAAGTAAACCGATCCACATAAATGGATAAAGTTTCCGTTGAAACTGAACAACCGTCTGATACGGTAAGTTTTACCTCGTAGTTACCATTGGCGGCATAATCATGTTCGGAAACGGCATCGTTAGAAGTAAATCCGTCACCAAAATCCCAGCTATAAGTATAGTTTGGATTGATATCAATTGGTGTGAATCTTACACGTCCCGGTTGGATGTTGAAGAGAGGTTCAAAATCAAAACCATTATTGACCATTTCCGGAACGAAGGTAATATTGATGGTATCAGATCCTACACAATTCGCTGCATTCGTTACCGTAACGGCATATGGGCCTTCCTGGCTTACCGTAATGGTTTGGGTGGTACTGCCATTGTTCCACAGATAAGCGGCACCCGGATTTTCCGCATTAAGGATTAAAGGACGGCTTGGACAGATTGCTGTATCCGCACCTAAGTCAACCACAGGGAAGGCAAGGTGTGTTATCGTAATCGTATCACGAGCTACACAGTTGAAATTATTGGTAACGGTTACGGAGTAATCTCCCGGTGTAGTTACATCAATAGTTTGCGCCGTGCTATTATTGCTCCACTCATAAGTAGCGCCAGGGTTAGCAGCATTTAACTGTAATGTTTCATTCGCACATACAGCCGTATCGTTACCCAGGTTGACAACTGGTTTTGGAACAACTGTAATGTTTGCAACTGCAGAAGTATCGGTACAACCGTTAGCGCTGCTTACAACCACTTTGTAAGGTGCTGCCTGCGTTACGGCAAGGGTACTGGCAGACTGGCCGGTAACCACCGCATTATTCTTTAACCAAATGTAGGCACCTGTACTACCAGAAGCTGTGAGTGTTTGTGTTTCGCCATCACAGAGATTAATATTACCGTTTGGTGTCAGTGTAGCTATTGGTTTGGGTTTTACAGTGGCAATAACTGCAACTCTGTTTGAAGCACATGGTTTTTCTAAGAAAAAGCGCAGGTTGGCCCTTGAGCTGTAAGAGTTAGTGCTACCTGAAGTCGTATTTGTTACCAGGAATTCAGCCGCAGTGGCAGGAGTAACATTATCCGCCCACTTGGCATAGGTGGCCGGGTAGGTTGTAGTGGCCATCCTGATCGTGTGGGCACCACCGCCACCGCCATTACCGGAGTTATGGGTAAGTTCAACGATTAAATTGCTTATACCATCCCAGCTGTATGCGTTATTGAAGTTAATGGAATTCCAACCTGTTGCCGTTGGCAAATAGCCTGTAGTGTTATACACCGTTTGCAGTCCTGTGGTTGCTACAAAACCTCCTGCCATAGTTGTATTGGCAGTACTTCCTAACTTAATAGTAAGGTCGTTCATGGTTCTTTGTGCTACACTACCTGTTGTGGAAAGGGCTACAATATCCAATGCCAGTCCCTGGATTTGTCCGGCAGTCAATCCTGCGGCAGTTAATTCTTGTGCCGTGATCAGATACTGGTGCCTGTTACCACCCCATAATTTATTGAAAGGGTTCGGGTATCCGGAAGATACTGTTGTTCCTGATCCTACAGTAACGGTATCCAATATGCCGTTTTTAGCGGCAACATAATAGGTCGTAGTCGTATTAAGGTTAGGTGTTGTAAAGCTGTTACCAGTACCTAAAACAGTATTAGCAGTAGCGGATTCATACCAGGTTGCCTGTCCGTCTACAGCGGTTGCTGTAAGCGTTAAATTACCCGGACCACATCTTTCTGCAGCTACCGTTTGCGTAATTTGCGGATGCAATACTTTGACGGTGTCTGTACCGGTGATACAGGTCGCGCCATCACTGTTTTTGATTGCTACTCGGTAATACCGGGTATTTGTTAGGGTAGGTGTGGTATAGGTTAAATTTGTTGCACTGTTAATTTCGGCAAAAGTGACATTATCCGCAGAGCCGCTCCATTGCTGGGTAAAGCCGGTCTGGCTAATAGCCGGGGCATAACTAAGGGTTGCCGTTCCGCTTTCACATAACAATTTAGGTAATGCTTTTGCGGTTACAGTAGCAGGTAAAGTCTGGATCTGTATCGTGTCTATATTAGCACAATGCGTAGTTGTATTATTGGCATTTGCGGTAATTACCGTACTACCGGCAGTCGCATTCTTGTAATAAACAGTTGCTGCATGGCTACCTGCTACATAAGCGGTAGTTGCTGCCGCATTGGTGTACAGGTTAGTAACCGGAGACCAGCTTATGTTGTCATAGTTATTATTACCAGTGGTTACAGTAAGTGCGGTAACCGCATTATTACAAACTGTTTTGTCGTTAGTGATCTCAAAAGCCGGTGCCGGGTTAATAGTCGCGGCAACCGCTTGTCTCGGGCTGGCACAGGTATCAGATTGGGTTAATTTCCAGTTGTAAAAGTAATAATAGGTCGTTGAGGTATTACCTGAAATATAACCATTGGTTACACTGGCAGTATTACCTACTGCATATGGGAATCCGCCAATAGATCCTTCACGCACTAAACTTGCAGTTCCTGACAGTGCCATTAAGCGGAAGTCGTTACCTTGAGGTACAGGGAAGTTAAGCGGTACGGTGATTGGCGTGGTACCGTTTCCTGCAGGTACGTTAAAGGCATTCAGCGTTTGCAATACAGTACCACCACTATTTACTAAACGGATGGTTACGGTACCGGCACTACCATTGTTATAAACTTCTACACTGTTAAGGGTAAAAGGTTTGTTGGCATTAAACACCAGGCCATAATCAGAAGGTGTCGTATTTGATATGGATGCAGGGGCAGGGCGTGCGCCAGTAGCCTGTATCGTACTAATAATATCGGCGCTCACATAGTAGTTTGTATTTGCTGTAAGTACCGGGGTGGTGAAGGCGTTTCCTGTCGCTATCGCTGTGCCACCACTCGCAGCAGTATACCAGTTAACGACAGCACCTGAATTGGCTACAGCCTGTAAGATCACGGTACCTAAACCACAACGGCTTGCGGGTGTAGTTGAAGTGATCAGCGGTGTATTAACGAGTACGGTATCAGCAACTGAATTGAAACAGTTTACACTGTCACTGTTTTTTACAATAGCACGGAAATACGTGGTGGCCGTCAGATTGCCGGTAGCTAAAGTGTCTGTACTTACTACAGATCCGATATTGTTGAAGGTTACATTATCGCTGGAAGATTGCCATTGGTACAATTCCCCGGTTTGCGGAATAGACGGATTGATCTTGATCACGCTACTGCCTGAAGTACATAAAATACCAGGAGTAGCGATAGCTGTTATCGCTGGTGGCATTACCTGTACTTTAACGGTGTCGATTCCGCCACAAAGTGTCGTAGTGTTTTGCGCGGTAGCAATATATTCTTCGCTGCCGATAACATTAGATTTATGGTAAACGGTATAAGCATGTGCATTGGCTACATAAGGAACGGTAGCTGCAGCATCCGTAAACAGTCCTGTTACAGGGCTCCAGGTTACATTATTGTAGCTGGATTGAGTTGAAGTTACGGACAATGGGGTAGTCGCATTGTTACATACCGTTTTGTCATTTGTAATGGTAAAAGAAGGCGCGGTATTGATGGTCGCAATCACTTCTTTTCTTGTACTTCTGCAGGCCATTTGACCTGTAAATACAATATTAGGGCGTGCCGTAGAAGTAGTGGTAGCGCCTGATGTACTCGTGGTGGCATCGAAGGATGCAACACCTGCCGGTGTAATATTGTCAATAGATCTTGCGTATACACTGTTGAATGCAGTAGTGGTATAAGCTACCCTTGTACCGCTGCCATTTCCGGAGTTTCCCTGGTTGTGAACAGTCTCAACGATCAGATTCTGAACGCCATCCCAGTTGAAAGGAGTAGTTAAAGTAAAGGTAACTACACCTGTAGCATTAGGAGTATAGCTGGCATTATATACTGTATTAGTTCCGGCAACAAAACCGGTCATTACATTATTAGTGGCATGCCCTATTCTTATGGTGAAATCATTCAGGATACCTGCCGCTGAAAAGTTGGTGACATCAAATGAAATCGCAGTGATATCTCCGGCAGAAAGCCCCTGTGCCGTAAGTTCTGAAGCAAGGAAAAGCATTTGGTGCTTGGAACCGCCGTGATAGGCGCTAAGCGGGTTCGGGTAGCTGGTGGTTCCCTGGCTTGTGGTACCGGCGCCAACCCTTACTGTACCCGAAGTGATCACCGCAGCTTCAGCGAAGAAAGAAGTTGTATTTGCGACTAAAGGAGTGGTGAAGCTGGTACCGGTACCTAAGCTTGCTCCGCCACTAGCGGTTTCGAACCAGTTAATAACAGCACCCGTGTTCGCCGTTGCATTCAGCGTTAATGATCCTGCGCCGCAACGTTGTGCGCCGGTTGCCGTAGCAATATTATTAGTATAATTTAATTGAACCGGTGTTGAATACACGGTATCCGGACCTGCGCTACATATTACCCGGCAACGATAGTAAACAGCGTTTACATTAGTAGTGAAGGTACTGTCTGTCGCACCTGTAATGCTTACATAATTATTGCCGTCCAGAGAAGATTGCCATAAGTAGGATATGCCCAGGCCTTTAGGTACTGTGGTGAGTGTAAATTTAACGGAAGCTCCGGCACATATGTTGGTGCTGCTGCTGGCAATGGTTGCACCTGGAGCCGGCGTACCGCAAAGTGTCGTAAAATTCACGGAAGAAGTCCAGGTACTTTTGTCAGCAGTACCGCAGTTGGAACGTACCCAAACATAATGCAGAGTGGCCGGAGGTAAACCCGTAATCACTTTGAAAGAATCTGTAGCAGTTCCTGTTGGTACTGTAGCTGCTGTAGGTGCAGTATTCGTGGTACTTACATAGTATTCATAACCATTGGCAGGAAGCACTACTGGCCTCGTCCACCTTATGGTAGCACCATTGCTGGTGGCTGAATTCGTAATATAAGTAAGTGCTGTAGGGACCACACAGCTGGCTAAAGTAGTGAAGTTAATCGAAGCGGTCCAGACACTTTTATCATTAGTGCCACAGTTAGAGCGTACCCACACGTAATGTTGGGTGGATGGTGCTAAGTTGGTGAGTACTTTAAACGTATCTGTAGTACTGCCTGTTGGTGTAGTAGATGCTGTAGGTGCAGTATTTGTTGTACTCACGTAATAGTCATAACCATTTGCAGGAGCAGGTGTTGGTTTATTCCATTTTATAGTGGCGCTGGTATTGAGTACAGTATTACTGGCAAGTAATAAGGGCATCCAGCAAGTTGGCGGAGTCCAGATAAAAGTCTGGCCACTTGCAGGATTAATCGTATTATTCCAGGTAACTGATGCACTGTTTGTAGTGCCGGCAGTGGTACCCGACCAGGTCGTAGTAGCAGTCCTGTTATTATAATCAGCCGAAGTAGCGCCTCTCAGGCCTACCTGGCTGGTATAATTGTTAGTAGCGGTAATTAAAAATGAACCATATACTACCGATATAATATTACTGGTTTCACTTAACCTGATCTGGTAATTGAAAGAAGTATTGTTGCTAGTGGCATCAGCAGAACCACTATATTTTGCCATCCCGGAAAACTGGATTACAATCGTTCTGTTGGGCGCTGTTCCTATTGCCTGCATCCGGATCAATCCGGTCGCGAAAGAAACAAAACTTGCACTACTGGACGTACCGGTTGCATTGGCAGAAATGGTAATAGAATTGCTTGTAAAAGAAACGATATTAGCGTTTGCAGGGATATTGGTACCTTGAATAGGAGCCCCTACTACACAACGTGAAGTGTTCTCAACGTTGGTAATCGTAGGCGATCCGGATGTTGTAATACCCTTTGTGGCAAATATCCCCATCTGGTCGTGAGCAAAAGCAGCAATAACCCCACTATATGTTGCTGTGGAGCTAATAGGGGTAGAGGTACTTGAGATATTGGTTCCAAACGATGCCCATCCATTTGTATTGATATTAATGGAATCGTAAGCAGCACCATTGAAAGCAAAGCTAAATGGAAGCGCTACCCTGTAGGTATAGTCATCCATTGGCAGGTCTTCTGGTGAAGCTCCGGGGTTGGCACTTGTGGCCTGGCCTACTATAGTGCCTCCGGTAATGGGAGCATAAGTGCCGGAGCTCTGGGAGAACGAATAATTGGCTACTTGTGCATAGCTACTCATTGCAAAACTACTGGCCAGTACTAAGCTACTTAATAGCTTAGTCCCCAGCTTTCGAATGTTAAAAAATCGCGTTTTCATTGAAAGGTAAATGGTGATTAAAAAAGGGGTTTATACTTGTTAACAATCTAATTAATCAATTGCAGCATAATAACAAGCTTATTACTGCAATTGTTAAAAAATAGGCACAAAGATAAGCATTAGATCCCTCTTTTGCCCGCCAGGCGCGGGTTTCGGTTTGTTAACAGTACTAAGTGGCGCGAAAATGTTAGTCGTGTAGATGTTATTTCTCTAAAGTGTTGATATACAAGAGAAAAGTTGTAGTTTTTAACGGGGTGCACAAAAAAAAGTGCAAGTAGTACTTGCACTTTTTTAAAGCCTTAATTTAAAGATAATATTATAAGTGGATCGCCTCACCTAAAGCTACTTCGATCGCATCTTTAACCGCTTCACTCATGGTCGGGTGTGGGAAGATGGTATCTAATTGCTCATGGTAAGTAGTTTCCAGTTTACGTGCAGTAACGGTTTCAGCAATGATCTCGGTAACGTTAGCACCGATCATATGGCAACCTAACCATTCGCCGTATTTAGCATCAATAACCACTTTTACGAAACCTTCTGTAGCACCGGCAGCACTTGCTTTACCAGATGCAGAGAATGGGAATTTACCTACTTTAATTTCGTAACCCGCTTCTTTAGCTGCTTTCTCGGTAAGACCAACAGAAGCGATCTCTGGAGAGCAGTAAGTACAGCCCGGTACATTACCATAATCTAATACAGCCGGTACATGATTGTATTTACCTTCTTTTTGTGCAATAGCTTCGATACAGATCACCGCTTCTTTCATAGCAACGTGTGCTAAGGCCTGACCAGGAACGATATCGCCGATTGCATAGATACCTTCTACATTTGTTTTATAGTAAGGATCAACCGTTACACGACCTTTGTCGGTAGCAATGTTCAAGGCTTCAAGACCGATATTCTCAATGTTAGTAGCTACACCTGCAGCAGATAATAAGATCTCTGCTTCTAAAGTAACTTCACCGCTAGCTGTTTTTACAGTAGCTTTTACACCTTCACCGCTGATATCCGCTTTCTCTACAGAAGAAGAAGTCATCACAGTAATACCTTTTTTCTTGAATGATTTTTCCAGTTCTTTAGAAATATCCGCATCTTCAACCGGTACGATTCTATCCATAAATTCTACGATAGTAACCTGTGTACCTAAAGCACTGTAGAAGTAAGCAAATTCAACACCAATCGCACCGGAACCTACAACGATCATAGATTTTGGCTGAGTAGGTAATGTTAATGCCTCTCTGTAACCAATGATTTTTTTACCATCGATCGGCAAAGCCGGTAATTCGCGGCTGCGTGCACCTGTAGCCAGAACGATGTGTTTGGCAGTATGTTTGGTTACGCTACCGTCAGCAGCAGTAACTTCTAATTCTTTGGACGCATTCAGTTTACCAAAACCGTTTAAAACATCGATTTTGTTTTTCTTCATCAGGAACTGAATTCCTTTGCTCATTTTATCGGCAACACCACGGCTACGCTTGATAATAGCATCAAAATCGTGCTTTGCACCTTCTACAGATACCCCGTAGTCTTGTGCATGGCTAATGTATTCGAAAACCTGTGCTGATTTCAATAAAGCTTTAGTCGGGATACAACCCCAGTTCAAGCAGATACCACCAAGACTTTCTCTTTCTACGATTGCAGTTTTATAACCTAATTGTGCAGCGCGGATAGCAGCTACATAACCTCCGGGACCGCTACCTACTACGATTACATCGTATGCCATAATATTAAATTGAGTTTAGTTTTTTATTAATGTTCAATTATATCGCACAAAAGTAGTCAATTCGGGGTAAAAGAACAATAAATTTAGCCGAATGGAAAAATGAGCTATGTTTGTGGAAAGGGGAGGCAGCTTGTTCTTTTAAGGGGAAATATATTACCTTAGAAATGACCGTTTTAGGTACTAAGTCTTGATACCGCAACCGAAAATTTATTTATCATGAGAAAATATCGTCAATTGTTCCTTGTACTGGGCCTTGCCTTTGTTTATTGCTGGATAAAATTTTACACCTTTTATAGGGGCGTTGCACAGGGGATTTATGGCAGTACAAGTAAGGGCGATTTTTTCTTTTACCTGGAATTTATCCCGGAATACTTTAAAGTTGCCTTTTTTGTCTGCAGTATTTTTTTCGCGCTTAAAGTATCAAAAAATAAAGAGGAAAACTTAAATCGAAGGTTCCTTGCTGTTGCATTTCTGTTTTTGTTATTTGCTATTGCTTTTGGCACACTTTCTTACCAGGATTATAATGAGCACATCTTCGTATACCTTTCAGAGCATTATGATCATTGGACCTTTTGGTCCGCTAATTTTTTAATGGAATATATTATTTTGAACCTGGTCTCGGTCGCCGTATTCCTGTTCAAATGGATCAGCTACTATTTATGGAAAAGAGCTTAGTTACCTTCCTGTTGGTAATTTCTTAATTCCTTAAGCAGCGCCTCCACATTGCTCACTTTTTTATCATACAGGTATTTGTTGAGGAACACCGTGCCGCCCCAGGCCACCAAAAGGCCGGGAAGTACAAGTGGTAAGAAAAAGCTGATATCTTCGAATAAATTGATGCCCCGTATATGCTGCAATGTTAAGACCAGCGCAGTGAAGAATAATATGGGTAATAAGAAGAAAACCTCGATCTTCCGGGCGCTGAGGATACCTGATTTCAAAAGCATCAGTCGTTCCTGGAGTTGAAGTACCGGTTGGTTATAATAATCGATCCGGTAAAAGAGCCTTATTTTCCGGATGCACAAGATAAGCCCCAGTACCAGGACAGCTACGGCAAGTATACCCGAGATCAGCATGCGGTTATCCGACCGGTACACTACAGACAGGAATATAAATACCGGGATGAGTAGGATGAATAAGAAAAAACTGACGATCTCATAGCTCAGGGGTTTATTCAGTTCTTTCCTGGAGCGGTCCAGGTTTATTTTTTTTAACAAAGTTTCGTTGATTGATAAATTTTCAGAGAGCTTGCGATCATGCTGCAGCCAGGCGCTTTTAAAGTCGTTGATGTCCATGTTTATTTAAGTTCTTTTTGAAAAAATAATTTTAATTGTTGCTTGATGCGATTGATTTTCGTAGAAACATTACTTTCTGTAATGCCCAGGATTTCTGCGATCTCTTTTTGTTTGGTCTCCTCCAGGTACAATAGCATTAATGCTTTATCCAGATAGTTGAGTTGTTCTATAAATAAATACAGCTGCTTTATATGTTCATCGGTCTCCGGGTCATATTCGGCTGCTTGTAAAGACATGAAATTTTCGGCGGGAATATGATTTCTTTTTTGCTCGTTCCGGTAATGACTTATGGCCGTATTCAAGGCGATCCGGTAAATCCAGGTACTCATTTTTACACTGCCGTTATAGCGTTTCATGGAAGTCCATAGCTGGACAATAATTTCCTGCTCCAGGTCTTTATGATCTGCAGGATTGGGGCAATAAGAATGACATATTTTATAAATCAGGTTCTTGTACTCCCGCAAGATGTCTATGAATTGTTCTTTATTCACTAATTTATTTGCTTTTCAATATTATTATTCGGAACAGACCATGAATTGTCACAGCAAAAATCAAATTTATTTTTTTGAATGTATGCGATGCTACAGCCACTAATTGAAAAAACGATAAGTTTGCAAGGATAAAAAGAACAAAATGGCTGCATTGGAACAAAAAGATAGTAAAGAAAGACGCTACTGGCGGCGCTGGTATGTCTCACTGGCCCTCTGGCTCGTTGTTTTGATTATTTTCTTTTTTTGGTTTACACAATTTTATAAATGAGCATTTTAGATTGGGTGATCCTCACCGGTACTTTAGTGGCTATGATCCTTTATGGCCTGTACCAGAGCAAGGGACAAAAAAGTAGTGAGTCTTATATAATGGCGGGCAGGCAAATGCCCTGGTATACCGTATTACTGGGCATCATGGCCACACAGGCCAGTGCGATTACCTTTTTATCGGGCCCCGGCCAGGCTTACAGTGACGGGATGCGCTTTGTGCAATATTACTTTGGCCTTCCTTTGGCGATGATCGTGATTGCAGCGGTATTTGTGCCGCTCTTTCGTAAAATGAATGTGTATACGGCCTATGAATACCTGGACCAGCGTTTTGACACCAAAACAAGATTGCTGACCGGAATATTATTCCTGCTTTCCAGGGGTGTTTCTACGGGTATCAGCGTATATGCACCGGCGATTATTCTTTCTTCTATACTGGATATTAATATTTACCTGACCAATGTACTGGTAGGTGGTTTGCTGATTATTTATACTTATACCGGCGGGGCTAAAGCTATTGCCCAGACCCAGAAGATACAGTTTACGATTATCCTGTTATCAATGGCATTCGCGGGTTATCTTGTTGTGAATGCTTTGCCTAAAGGAGTTAATTTCCAGGAGGCTTTATTCCTGGCCGGGAAATCGGGTAAGCTAAATGTGATCACCACCAATTTTGATCCCAATGATAAGTACAATATTTGGAGCGGCTTGATTGGCGGCTTCTTCCTGGCTTTATCTTATTTTGGTACCGATCAAAGCCAGGTAGGGCGTTATATAAGTGCTAAGGATACCAAAGAGAGCAGGCTGGGTCTGCTGTTGAATGGTTTTGTAAAAATACCCATGCAATTCCTGATCTTATTGTTAGGAGCGCTGTTGTTCTCCTTTTATAGTTTTCAGAAAGCGCCGATTACTTTTAATACAAAAGCCGAAACCCTTGCCGCGCAACAAGCCGGTATGGAATATCAAAACCTGAAGGTAGAGTACAACCTGCTTACCGAAAGGAATAAAGAACTGGCAACAAACGTGGTTGCTTTGCATGGAACGCCCAACCCGGTATCCCTGCAAAAGAACCTGGATGAATTAAAACAAACCCAGCAGCAGATCGATGTCAACAGGGCAGATTTTAAAAAGATCATTAAGGAGCATAACATCCAGGCCGAAGTGAACGACACCAATTATATCTTCCTGCATTTTGTGAAAAACTATATGCCTATGGGTATGGTAGGCCTGCTGTTTGCCGTGGTATTCCTGGCCAGCTGGGGCTCTATTTCCGCGGCTTTAAATGCTTTGGCCTCCAGTTCTTTCCTGGATTTTCATAAGCTGGTGTTTACAAAACGTGATTTTAGCCCGGAGCAGGAATTGAAATGGGTGCGCTGGCATACCCTGGGCTGGGGCATCTTTAGCATCCTGGTGGCTATGCTGGCCACTAAGATGAGTGCTTCGCTGATCGAGGTAGTGAATGCCCTGGGTAGTGTGTTCTACGGCGTAATTCTGGGGGTATTTCTCGTGGCTTTCTTTATGAAACGCATCAGAGGAACTGCCGTATTTATTGGAGCGCTTATTGCGCAGCTAATTATCGTTTTAATTTACATTTTTGATGGCGTGGGCTTTTTATGGTTAAACCTGATTGGTGCAGTACTGGTCCTACTATTCGCCTTAATTATTGAGGAAACTTTACGAAAGAAAAGCCTTCAAAAAGTTTAGTTTTGTAATTCAAGTTTGAAATATGATGAAAAGAATTTATTTACTGGGTGCCGGGCTCCTTTCTTTTGCAGCCTGCCAGGGGCAGACAAGTACAAAGGAAGTAGCGACATCCAAGCCTAAATATGAATATGGCGCCAAAGCAGAAGGGACTGTTGCGAAAGGTACCCTGGCTGAAAAGTTCTTTTCAGCAGCCCCGGGTATTGACAAAAAAGTAGATGAACTGTTCGCACAAATGAACAGTTCACAAAAAGCAGCGCAAATGATCATGGTGGCTTCCAGTGAGCCCCTGGGTTTTCCTTATGCTACTTCTGTAAAGACAGCCGTGAGTAAAGACCAGGCAGCGAATGTACTGTTCCTGAAAGGCAGTAAAACAGAGTTTATCCGCCAGAATAAAGAATTAAAACAATTCCAGATCGCGGGTTTACAGCCCTTGTTTGCCTGTGATTGCGAGCCGACTTTATTCCACAATAAATTTACGGGCGAAAAGAAAATGTGGTCCACGGCCAGCCTGAAGACGCAGGATGCGGTAAACAATTCGGTAGATACGATCAATAAAGTAATGGATGAAATGGGGATCGTGGTCAATTTCGCGCCTATCGTGGATATTGCGGCCAATAAAGCGGTGATCAACAAACGTGCTTTTTCCGATCAACCGGCCGTTATAGAAGACCTGGCCGGCACTTTTATCAAAAGGACCCAGGCCGACAATAAAGCAGCTACGATAAAGCATTTTCCGGGCCATGGCGCTGTTGTGGGGGATACCCATAAACAATCGGTACTGATCAATGGTAAAATGACGGAATTAAAAACCTTTGACAACATCCTTAAAAAGGATAAACCGGTTTTTGTAATGGTAGGGCATATCTCTGTTAAGAATAATCCGGAAGGATTTAATACAGAAGAGGGTAGGCCGGCTACTGCTTCAAGAAAAATCATTACCGATTTATTACGCAATAAACTCAACTTCCAGGGCATCATTACCACCGATGCTATGAATATGCAGGCCTCCAAGAATTTTAATGAGGCTGATTGGGAATCGGCTAAAGCCGGCGTAGACCTGGTCCTTATGCCTCTTGATGCCGCGAGATTGAACAAACAGATCGCAGCTGAAATCGAAAAGGGTAGTGCTTTAGGCAAGCAGTTTGAAGCTTCTGTAAAGAGGATACTAAGACTAAAAGTGATCAGCCAGGGGTTGTAAGCTATAGTATATCCTGCAGAGCCTCTCGTTTAAAAATATAGGCAGTATTAGACCTATAAGGTGGTTTGCAACCTTATGGGTTTTTTTATGCCCTCTAATTTACCCTTCAATGAACTCAGGGTGACATAAGGAGGGTGTCATGCTGAGTTCATCGAAGCATGCTTTACCCCTACAATCAACTCAAGGTGATTTTTTATGTCCAAAGAACACAAAAAAAGCGATACTCAAAGAGTATCGCTTTTGCATTAAATATCCTGAACTTACAGTTCCAGTAAGGCTTGAGTCGGGCTTTTGCCGATCAGCATTAATTCCGGGTTTTCCAGTAATTCTTTTACTCTTACCAGGAAGCCTACAGACTCACGGCCATCAATGATCCGGTGGTCATAGCTTAATGCCAGGTACATCATCGGGCGGATCTTGATCTCACCATCAATGACCATAGCACGCTCCTGGATCTTGTGCATGCCTAAGATCGCCGATTGCGGGATGTTAATGATCGGGGTAGACATCAAGGAACCGAATACACCACCATTGGTAATCGTGAAGGTACCTCCGCTCATTTCATCGATCGTTAATTTATTGTCTCTTGCTTTACCGGCCAGTTCCATTACTTTAGCTTCGATCTCAGCCATGCTCAGGCTTTCCGCGTTACGGATGATCGGTACGACAAGTCCTTTAGGAGCAGATACCGCGATAGAAATATCGGCATACTCGTGGTATACGATATTTTCGCCATCGATATAAGCATTTACTGCAGGCCATTCCATTAAGGCAATGGTACAAGCTTTGGTAAAGAAAGACATAAAGCCCAGGTTTACACCATGCGCTTCTTTAAACTTATCTTTATATTGTTTACGGATCGCCATGATATTAGTCATGTCTACTTCGTTGAACGTAGTCAGCATGGCCGTTGTATTCTTGGCTTCCACCAATCTGCGGGAAACGGTTTTACGCAGATTGCTCATTTTTTGTACTTTATCCTCGCGGGTAAATAATTCTTTACCTGCTGGTCTTCCCGGGTTTTCAAGCGCCGCCAAAACGTCTGCTTTGAAGATACGGCCATTAGCACCGGTACCCTGAACTTTTGAAGGGCTTACATTTTTGTCGCTCATCATGCTTTTTGCAACAGGAGTCGCTTTCACATCAGCGGCGATTGGTGCTGGTGTCGAAGTAGCAGCTGCCGGAGCAGGTTCCGCTTTTGCTTCCGCCTTAGGTGCTTCCGGAGCAGGAGCAGCAGCGCCGGCAGGACGTTCTGCAGTTTCATCAATTTTACAAGCTAAATCACCGATATTTAAAGTGTCCCCTTCCTGGGCCACAATGTGTAAGATACCCGCTTGCTCCGCATTCAGTTCAAAGGTTGCTTTTTCAGATTCCAGTTCGCAGATGACTTCATCTCTATCTACCCACTCGCCGTCTTTCTTCATCCAGGTAACCAGTGTAACTTCACTAATCGATTCGCCAACAGGAGGCACTTTAATTTCTATCATAATTTGCTTTATATGCAGTAAAAAGGATTATTGTTTTAGGTCCCGAATTCCGGATTGCTAAATTTGGCTGTAAAATTAATAAAGGCTTTCGACTTTAACAAGCCAAAACAATATCCTGTAATATTTAACAATTTAACCACTTAGCCACGATTTCCCGGAATAAAGGCTTTGCGGTTGCCGATTCCGTTGCCGGATGCAGGTATAACATTTTAGCAAGTTCTTTTTCCAGGTCAAAATGCTGCTGGTCCTCATATAAGAAAGCCGGGTGCTCTTTACTCAGGATTTGTGCTAAGTATTCCTGCTCCGTCTGCCCGGGAGTCGGTACCAGTAGGGCAGGGCGTTGTAAAACCTGCAGGTCCATTATCGTTGTATAACCACCCCGGCAAACCAGACCACAGGCATCCAGGATCTCTTCAGCGAGATCGGCAGCGCCCATATAGCTGTACCATTTGATATGTGCCGGAATGCGCTCGGGTGCTGCAAGCCCCGATTTGCCGGCAATGAAAGTAAAGGTATATTGGCTTAAGGCACCGCATTGTTGCCAGAGTTTGGCTTCAAACTGGCTGCGCATCGGTTCTGGTCCCGACAATAAAATTAAAAAATGATTCGGCTTCGGGGTACGTGATTGACCGGGTGTGTCAAAAAACTGGCTTAAGTAGCCTATGTAACGGGCATTGGCCGGTAATCTTTTAGGGTGTGCCAGCTTCCCGGACAGGCCCGGTGCTTTTTCCGTGTCTACGATCCAGCATTGCTGAAAGCGCTCTAGCAGCCCCCGATGCCACTTCAGCAAGATAAGGTCTGCCAGCTTGCCCATGCCGGAAAGGATCTGTACCTGGTGCGTCAGGATGACGTTTTTGATGTCCTTATGGTATAGTCCATAGCGATTGTCCGAGATGACCGCATCAAACTGGTATTGCCGGTGCATTTTATCCAGCCAGCGGTTTTCTGTGCTCAGGGTCGAAACAATCTTGGGCACCTGCTGCAGGATCTTGAAGATAAAGCCGCTTTTCTTTTTGGCATATTCAATATTATAGCCTTCCAGGTCCAGGATTTCCAGGTCCGGGAAATTGCTTTGCAGTAGTTGGGCTGCATTGCCTTCCGCCCCGGCATAGACTTTATGGCCACAGGAACGTAGATAGTGAATGATCGGGATACACCGGGTAGTATGTCCTAATCCCCAGTCGAGTGGGGCGATTAATATTTTTTGTTGCCGATTCATTAAAGCTATGTAGCGAAAGTAATTTTTTATCCGATTATTCTTTATTTTTGAGAGATGAAAAACAGGATTTTTAAAGGAATATTGGCTTTTTGTGTGATAGCGATCACTTTGCAAAGCTGCGCCGGCAGGAATAAAGGCTGCGGCTGTGGTAATGATATCAACCGCTCTTCTTCAAGGTAGTTGGATATATAGGTTTATGTTTACTTGCTTGTCATTTTTATGGTTTGTAACCATCTTTCCACCAATTTTTCCCAATCGGAAATCGGTAGCTTTTCCCACTCGGGTATTTTCTGTGCGGATTCATTTAAACCAAATGCGTGCCCACCTTCTGCATAAATATGGTATTCGGTCGGAACGCCCGCTTTTTTTAAGGCAATATAGAAAACCAATGAATGCTGAATGGTATCAATATTGTCATTTCCTGCCTGCAATATAAACATGGGTGGTGTATTGCGGTCCACCGGGAGCGTTCTGTTTAATTCATAAGGCTTATTGGTATGGAAAGTCATATGCCCGGGATACATCGCAAGCCCGAAATCGGGCCGGCAACGGACCGTGTCTATATCGTCGGTAATTGAATAGGCCCGTTTCCTGTAATTGGTACTTACATCAGCCACTAAATGCCCACCTGCAGAAAACCCCATGACACCAATCTTATTGGGGTCAATATTCCACTCTTTTGCTTTCGCCCGTAATAAGCTCATTGCTCTTTGCGCATCCTGTAAAGCGAGTGGTTTTATCGGGTCTTTTTCACAATCACAATTTTTGTCATAATGGGGCCCGGATGCCGGAACCCTATATTTTAATAACACACCGGTTACGCCTTTAGAAGCCAGCCACTCACATATCTCCGAACCTTCAAGGTCTATAGCCAGCTTGTTATAACCCCCGCCGGGAAATACAATGATAGCGGTACCTGTATTGTTTTCTTTAGGAGAGAAAACAGTAATAGTCGGATTGGAAACGTTCATTACCATGCCATCATTATAGGTTTCGGTGCCGTTTATAAGACCGGAGTCCGGGACTCCATTTGTCCAGACAGGTATCTCCTCACTTTTATTGAAAGAGCCGGAAGTTTTTGTTTGATAAGTTTTATCTACCTGTGCCGGCGCTGCCTGCTTATTTTGATTGCAGGAAAATAAAAGAATGCCGGTCGCCAGAGTTAATAAAAAGTATAGAAATATTTTTTTCATATTGAATGCTGGAAGTAAGTGTTGTAGATTTTATTTCAAATTTACAAAAAATATATTTGTTCTTCTTGACATCAAAAGGACAAAAGAGTATAAGTGCAATGAAAAAGTCCTGCCGGTATGTGGCAGGACTTTTTTATTAAAAGCAGGTTGCGTATGCTTAATACCCGAAAAGTTCTTCCAGGCTTAATTTTTTATAAGTACCCATTGTGCTCAATTGCTCTTGCGTCAGATTTTTCTCATTACCTACAACACAATAAACATAAGGTTTTCCGGCAAATTCTTTACCGTGGAAAGTCTTGATGTCGTTGAATGTTAAGGTAGCGGATTTATCATAGATCAGCTTCCTGGTATCTGTTGCATTGCCCAGTTTTTGAGCAGCCAGGTAAGAGAAGATGATACCATCTTGCGAGATACGCTCACTTGCCAGAGATTTTCTCAGGCTCAGTTTCGCATTATCAAAAGCGATACCGGATTCCGGTAATGTATTCAGCAATTCATTCATGCCGCCTACCGCTTCTTTTAACTTATCAGCCTGTGTACCTACATAAGCAGCTACCACGCTCTTATCTTCTTTTTTAGACGGTAATCCGTAGTAAGAGTAAGTAGAGTAGGCCAGTGCTTTGGATTCACGGATTGTCTGGAATACAATGCTACCCATACCACCACCGAAGTAGTTGTTGAACAAAGATACGGTTGGTGTAACCGTTACATTGTATTTGTCGCCATTGCGCAGCCAGAATACTTCCGCCTGGGTCATTTCATAGTTAGCAAACAATACCTGGTTACTGGTTGTAGTCGTTTGCGTAAATGTTTTAGAAGCAGGCATAGTCGCGAATTGCGCCGGCGCCTTATGGCTCTTTGCTAAGCTGGTTTGTAGCTGGGCTACTGTTTGCGGACCATAATACAATACGCGGTGCTTATAATTCACCATATTGCGGATGATATCTACCAGTTGTTTGGCAGTCAAAGCATCCAGTTCGCTGTCAGAAAGTACATTGTTGAACGGGTTTTGCGGTCCGTATTGCGCATAAGAGCGTAAACCGGCCATGATTGCGTTCTTGTTCTCTTTCGCGTTGGCTCTTGATTTCTTTAGGTTCTCTTTATAAGCCTGTAATGCTTCTTCATCGGCCTCACAATTACGGATCAGGTCTTCCAGCAATTTAACGGAAGCATCAAAGTTTTCATTCAAGCCGTCCAGCGTTACATAAGTTTCTTCATTAGCGGAGCTAACAGAGAAGGAAGACGCCAGTTTGTAGAAGTCCTGGGAGATCTGCTCGCTGGATTTGTCTTTAGTACCTAAATACTCCAGGTAGCCTGCGGCGATCGGTAATAATTTGTTGTTCCATTTACCAATGTCAAAGTGGTAGTACATGCGGAACAAAGCATTGTCTTTATTTTGAACCGTTAACAGGTCGATAGTACCATGCTTGCCTTTTTTGATATCGGTAGCGAAGTTCAGCCATTGCGGCGTGATCGCGTTTTCCGGCATTGCATTTACTTTTTTCACAAAAGCGGACTGCTCTTTGTTTACAGAAACGGGAGTGATCGTAGGTTTATCCACTTTTGCGATATCCTTATCTTCTCCTTTTTTCTTATAAATGATCACATAGTTGTTATCTTTCAGATATTTACTGGCAAAATCCATGATATCCTGCTTGGTGATCTTGCTGATCATGTCCGGGTAAGAGATGGCAGTGCTCCAATCTAATTCTGAAGTGAAATTGTCCATCAGGTTGCTGGCGCGGCTGCTGTAATCTTCATTTTGCGCGATATCATTTTTCTTCTCGTTATTTACGATAGAAGGGATCAGGTCATTAGAGAAGTCACCGTTTCTCAGTTTCGCGATCTGACCCAGTAAAAGGTCTTTTACCTGGTCTAAAGATTGACCCTGAGTCGGGTTACCCTGTAAGATCAGCATGGAGTAATCTTTCAGCACATATGGGAAAGCATAAGCACTCAATAATTTTTGTGATTTTACCAGGTTAAGGTCGATCAGACCGGCAGAACCGTTCGTCAGGATATTACCTACCAGTTCCAGGATCTGTGCATCTTTAGAAGAAGCACCCGGGAAGCGGAAGCCCATCATTACGTTCTCTGGTTTTGGCCCCATTACTTCGCGTTTGATCGGGCTGGTAATTTCATTTTCTTTACCCGGGTTGTAAGCTGGGATATCTTTGGCTTTCATATAGCCAAAAGTTGCTTCGATCTTTTTGATTACGACTGCCGGATCAAAGTCACCTGCCATGATAATACCCATATTGTTAGGTACGTAGTAATCGTCGTAATACTTGCGGATCGCTGTTAAAGAAGGGTTCTTCAGGTGTTCAATGGTACCGATGGTCGTTTGTTTACCATAGTTATTGTTCGGGAACAAAGCGGCAAAAAGGGTTTCAAATGATTTTCTGCCATCATCATCCAGGCCCCTGTTTTTTTCTTCGTAAACCGCTTCCAGTTCCGTGTGGAATAAACGTAAAACCGGTTTGCGGAAACGCTCAGCCTGAACGGCTAAGAATTTATCGATTGCATTGCTTGGGATATCTTCCACGTAAACTGTTTGCTCAAAAGAGGTGAAGGCATTAGTACCCTCTGCGCCCATAGCCGACATCAGTTTATCGTATTCATTCGGGATAGCAAATTTTGCCGCTTCGCCGGATGCAAGGTCAATTTGCTTGTAAATTTCTTTACGTTGTGCTTCGTCCGTTGTTTTATTATATTGGTCGTAAAGCGCATCCACTTTATCCAGTAATGGCTTTTCTTTATTCCAGTCTAAAGAACCGAAAACATCGGTGCCTTTAAACAGCATATGCTCCAGGTAGTGTGCCAGACCAGTATGGTTGGCCGGGTCCGTTTTACTACCGGCTTTTACCGCGATATAAGTCTGGATTCTTGGTTTCTTTTTGCTTGGACTCAGAATGACGGTCAGGCCGTTCTTAAGGGTATAAAAACGGGCATTGGAAGGGTCATTAGTCACGTAACGGTAAGTATAACCGTTTTCTGTAGCTTCTTTCCATTGGTGTTTGCTGTCTTGCGCAAAGCTGAAGTGAAAACTTCCCGCTACAATGAGGACGCCTGCCGCCAGGCTCTTAACTAAGTTCATCGAGATTTTTTTAATAAAAGTTAAAAATGAGGTGTTTATTTTCTGAATGCAAAAAAAACGGCCCCTAAAATACAAATAAAACTGAACACATAGTTCCAGCTAAAGTCAGCTTTTAAATAAAATAGCGCAAAAAAGGTAAATACGGTCAGGGTAATCACCTCTTGTATGATCTTTAACTGAAAGGGTTTTATGCCCCATCCGGCGCCTAAATGATTGGCCGGAACGGCAAACATATATTCAAATAAAGCGATGCCCCAGCTGATCAGGATCATTTTCCAGAGCGGAAAAGTAGCTCCGCCCGGTTTCAGGTGCCAGTACCAGGCAAAGGTCATGATTGCGTTGGAGATGATGAGCAACCCGATTACCGAAAGCAATTTGAGATTCATGATCGTCAGCTTATGCGCTTTTAAGAAAGTAAATTTTCTATTTCTTTAAACCCGTTTTTAGGTATTTTATTTTCCCAGAGCATTTGATAGATGATATTTAGTATAGGCATGCTTACCGGGATGCTTTTCAATACTTCTTTCATACCCCTTACGGCATAATAGCCTTCTGCTACCATGTTCATCTCCAGCTTGGCATCACTCACTCTATAGCCTTTACCCAGCAGGTTACCAAAGCTGCGGTTGCGGGAGTGCAGGGAATAGCAGGTAACCAGGAGGTCGCCCAGGTAAGCCGCTGTATGGAAGTCCGGCTTCAGGCTGTCCGGGTTCTTGTCATAAAAGTGGAACTTCAGGAAGCGGTACATCTCCCCATAGCAATTAGTAATGTATACACTCAGGAAATTATCGCCGTAACCCAGGCCATGAGCGATACCCGAACCTACTGCGTAAATATTTTTCAACACCGCTGCATATTGAGAACCCCAAAGGTCATTGTTACAGGTAGTCCTTAAAAAGGGCGTTTCAAATAATGTGGCTATTCCGGCAGCTTCACTAGTTGCTACACCCGAAAAAGTCAGGTAGGAGAGCCGCTCCTGTGCCACTTCTTCCGCATGACAGGGACCGGTGATAGCAAAATATTGGTTTAGATCAAAGTCAAACTGCTGGACCAGGTACTCTTGTAATAACAGGTGATGTTCTGGCAGGATACCTTTCACGGCAGATACGATCTGTTTCCCTTTAAGGGCTTCTTTTGGAATGCGGTTCACCACTTCCAATAAATAGGCAGAAGGGATACAAAGTACCAGGACTTCGCATTGGTTGATCACTGCTTCGAGCTGAGTGGTAGGAAAGATCAGTTCGCGGTCAAATTGAACCGCGGATAAATATTGTTCATTATGTCCTTTCTCTTTCAGGTGTTGTACTGCGGCTTCATTGCGCATCCACCAGCAAATTTTGTTATTGTTGGTCGTTAATAATTTCGCCAGCGCAGTGGCCCAGGATCCGTTTCCTATTAGTCCTATCATTAATGTATGCAAATTAATCCTTTACCAAAATCGGCTTTTTCGCGCTGCAAGATAGAGAATTGTAAGGAAATATAATATTTACAGGCATTCCGGTGGCTGTTCTTTGTTTTTTTTAACGAATTCCCATTTTATCCATGCTTCAATTAACTTTTTGATAAGTAACTTTGCAAAATTTTTCTCCCGTTATGAAGAACACAAAATTACTCAGTGCGTTTGGTTGGGCTGCGATCCTGGAAGGGATTTCAACTATATTGCTCTTTGCGAATATGCTGATCGTGAAAAGAATGGATCCTGAAATGGGTAAGGCCCTGGTGTACCCGATCGGGATGGCGCATGGCTTATTGTTCGTCGCCTACACCCTTTTATTGATCCAGTGTAAGATCGCTTACCGCTGGTCTATTGGTAAGTCCGCACTTTATTTCGTACTTTCCTTTGTTCCTTTTGGGACATTCTGGGTAGATAAAAAAATAAACCAAGAGAAAAAAAGCCTTAAAAGCGTTGCTGCTTAGGCCGGATCATACATGCGTTATCTTTTAGAAATTACCTATGACGGCACTGCCTTTCATGGTTCCCAGGTACAGGGTGAATTACATACCGTCCAGTTTGCCCTGAATAAAGCATTGAGTACCTTATTACGCCAGCCTATCGAAACGTTTGGGGCCAGCCGCACCGATGAGGGGGTGCATGCCCTGGGTAATGCCTATCATTTCGATTGGGCCGATGGGATTCACCCGCAGCTTATTTATAAGCTTAATGCCTTATTACCGCCGCAAATGGCGGTCAAACGCCTGATGCAAGCCATTAAGCCGGAATTTAATGCCCGCTTTGATGCCAGCAGCCGGAGCTACCGGTATAAGATCTACCGTAAAAAAGATCCGTTCAAGCAATCAAGGGCCTTGTTTTTTCCGTATCCGCTGCACCTGGATAAACTGAATGCCACCGCAGCGGTGATCAAAGAATATATTGACTTTGAAAGCTTCTGTAAAAGGAATTCACAGACGTTTACCCATAATTGTACCATTTTCAGGTCCTATTGGGAAGATCATGGCGATGAACTACATTATATTGTGGAAGCCAACCGCTTCCTGCGCGGTATGGTGCGGGCCTTGGTAGGTACCCAGCTGAAAGTCATGAAACAGGAAGACCCGGTGGCTGCTTTAAGAAATATTATTGAGGCCAAAAACTGTACTTTAGCCGACTTCAGTGTGACCGGCAACGGTTTATACCTGGAGGCGGTTAATTTTCCCGAAGGCTTCCTGGAAGAGATCGTACAGGAGCGTTAAGCAACCTATCCCGCATAGCTTACTTTTTATTATATTTGCCCTTCTTTTTATTCAATTTATTAATACCATACGCATTTATGCCTGTTTTTAAGTTTAAAGTTTCCTGGGAAGACGACGATAATATCAACCGGAGTATAGCCCTTACCAATGGTCAATCCTTTTTACAATTTCACCAAGCGATTCTTACCGCTTTTGAATTTGTCAAAAAAGAAGCTGCCGCAAACTTTTATGAAAGCAATGACAAGCATATGAAAGGCCGGGCTATTTCTTCGGAAGTGCTGGTCAATAAAAAAGATGCGCCGGCTCTATCCATGATGAAAACGCCGGTTTCTGCATTGGTGGACAGCCCGGATAAGAAATTTATTTATGAATACGATCCGGTTAAAAACTGGTCGTTCTTCGTTGAACTCGTAGGTATTGATAAAGAAGAAAATCCAAAGATCAATTACCCGCATTGTTTTTTCAAAGAAGGCATTTCCCCGGTACTTACGGGTGCCAAATCTATGTCTGAGAGTAAAATGGTAGAGCTGGAAGAGAAATATGACCTCGGCAAAGAGGAAATGGATGAAGGCTATGGCAGCGAGGGTGAAGATGACGAGACCGATAATGACAACGAAGAAGAAAGTTTTGGTGAGGAAGAATACGGTGATGGAGGAGAGCAATACTAACCCCGCCCATGCGCACGGTTATTGTGATAGCAGGGCCGACCGCGATCGGCAAGACTGCGCTTAGCATACAGCTGGCGCAGCATTTTAATACAGCTATAGTTTCTGCCGACTCCCGGCAATGTTACCGGGAAATGAATATCGGTACCGCGAAGCCCGATGCCACAGAACTAGCTGCAGTCCCGCATTATTTTATCAATTCCCATTCGATACACGATAATATTAATGCCGCCGATTATGAACAACTGGCTTTAGCTTACCTGGACCATATTTTTCAATCTTCAGAGGTAGCCATTGTTTGCGGTGGCACCGGTTTGTATATAAAGGCCCTTTGTGAGGGTATTGATGCCATGCCGGATGTGGATCGGGCCATAGAAGCGGTGATCAAACAAAAATTTGAAAGCAATGGCCTTTCCTGGTTACAGGAAGAATTACAAGCTAAAGACCCCGTCTTTTTTGAGCTGGCCGAGCAGCAAAACCCCGTACGCCTCATCCGCGCACTTTCTTTTTTTGAAACCCATCAACGTTCCATTACTGATTTTAAAACACAAACCGCTAAGGAAAGACCTTTCCGCGTGATTAAAATTGCCCTGGATATTCCACGATCTCAATTATATGCGCGTATCAATCATAGGGTAGACGGGATGATGGAGGCTGGCTTATTACAGGAAATAGAAGCCTTATATCCTTTCCGGCAGCTGAAAAACCTGCAAACAGTGGGGTACAGCGAGTTTTATGAAGCAGGTGAATTGCCACTAAATAAAGTACAAATCGAAGCTGCGGTAGATAAGGTGAAACAACATACCCGCAATTATGCCAAGCGCCAGCTGACCTGGTTTCGCAAGGATCAGGCTTTTGCCTGGTTCGCCCCGGACGATTTGGGCGGAGTATTGGATTATATTCACGCTAAAAACTAATACACTATGTTTTGGTTTTTACTGATCCTTTTTACCCTCCAGCTTTGCTTTGCTTATGCTTACCGCTATCGCCCCGGTGCGGATACTACTTATCTTCCGGCCTATTGGCCTAAAGTGAGCATCGTCATTTGTGGTAAAAACGAAGCACAAAATATCGGGAAGTTCCTGCCTTTGGTATTGGCTCAACAATATATACATAATGATTGGGAGCTTTTATTCGTCAATGATGCTTCTTCAGATGAAAGTGCAGCGATCCTCGAAAAACTACAACAACAATACCCGCAACTGAATATAGTAACCATCGAACCTGGAGCGCAGCGCCGGTTTCCGGGTAAAAAACATGCCTTACTACAAGGATTGAAGCAGGCTCAATATGAGCTTGTTTTATTAACCGATGCCGATTGTTACCCGGCTTCTGAATGTTGGCTGGAAGGCATGGTAAGGGCCTATCAGCAGTTAAAGGATAAAAACGGCCTGGAACAAAACTTCGTATTGGGTTATGGCGCTTATCAAAAGTCGGCTGGTTTACTGAATCGATTTGTGCGTTGGGAAACCTTGCATACTTTTATGCAATACGCAACCTGGGCAAGGCTTTACCGGCCTTATATGGGGGTAGGCCGCAATTTATTATACCATAAAAAATCCGTGATCGATCTGTTGGAACAGGACACGGAGTTCAGCACTACTTTCGCGGAAACAGCCTCCGGGGATGATGACCTCATAATCTCGAAACTGGCGACCATAGAAAATACCATTATCGCTGATCATGCGACTACCCATACTATTTCTGTAGCCCCTGCCGGCTGGAAGCAATGGTGGCGGCAAAAGACCCGGCATGTATCTTCCGGTAAATATTATGCGCCCCTGGTGAAATACGGCCTGGCATTGTACGCCCTTTCAGCCTTTGCCTTCTGGCTGTTGGCCCTTATAGTGTTAGTAAGTTCTGTAGGATTAATCCAAAAGCTTGTTTTATTTTTGATATTTTGCAGGCTACTGGCTTTTTGGGCAAACGCTTTTAAATGGTCATCGGTTGCGGGGCCTACACAACAAGCCTGGTTTTATCCTGTGGGTGAACTGATATGGTTGTTGTATAATGTTGCCGTATCGCCTTTTATATTTTGGAAAAATAAACAACAATGGAAGTAATATTAAAATATTTTGGAGACTTTTCAGCAACGCAAACCGCGCAGTTTAAAGCTTTAGGCGATCTTTACCAGGAATGGAATGAAAAGATCAATGTTATTTCGCGGAAAGATATCGAGCAGTTATATACCAAACACGTTTTGCATTCACTGGCGATTGCGGCCGTTTGTCCGTTCCTGCCGGGTATGCGCATCGTGGATATCGGTACCGGTGGCGGCTTCCCGGGTATTCCGCTGGCGATCATGTATCCCGAAGTGGATTTTCTTTTAGTAGATTCTATCGGTAAAAAAATTAAAGTCGTCCAGGAAGTGGCAGATGCCATCGGCCTGAAAAATGTACGTGCTGTTCACTCCAGGATTGAAAACATTCCTCAAAAGGATTTTGATTTTGCCGTTTCCAGAGCCGTTGCCCCCCTAAAGGATCTGTGGGAATGGGCGAAACCAATCATCAAAAAAAATAAAACAACTGAACTGGCTAATGGCCTGATCTGCCTTAAAGGCGGCGACCTGAACCAGGAAATTGTAGACAGCGGGGCACGTCCATCGCTTTGGGACCTGGAAGATATTTTCCCGGATGAGGGCTTTGAAGAGAAATTTGTGGTATGGGTGGGTAAGAAATAGTCAATATTTTATTAATATGCCTATTCCTCATACTAAAAACCTATTTTTGTTCATTCTATCAAAAAAATCAATATCCCTGATGCTGCAAAGAATCATAGGTATATATATAGTAACGCTTTTTTTTACCCTCACTGCATTGGCCCAGAAAGGAACTACGGTCAGCGGTACTAAGTCAGAGTTACAAAGTAAAAGAGAAGCCATCCTGCGGGAGATCGCCAATGCACAAGCTTTGCTGGATAATGCCAAGGCCAACCAGAAAGTAACCTTAACTGAATTAAGTGCATTGAATAAAAAGCTGGCCCTGCGCCAGCAACTGATCAATAATATCAACCTCGAGATCAAAACTATCGGTAAGGATATCGACCTGACCAATAAAGAAGTGGAAGTACTGAACCAGCGACTGGGCAAGTACAAGATGGAATACGCCCGCTCAATCCGCTATGCTTACCGCAATAAGGAATCCCAGAATATGATGGTATTCGTATTTTCCGCGAATACGTTTAACGAGATGACCCGCCGTATGGAGTACATGAAAAAGTACCGCCAATACCGTACCGTGCAGGCCGGAAGAATCCGGGACCTTCAAAGCTCCCTCTCTAGTAAAGTAACCCACCTCAATAACCGGAAAGTACAGCGCAATACTTTATTAACCGATGAGGAAAAGCATAAAGCAACGATTCAATCTGAAGCAGATGAAACCAACCTGGTCGCCCAGGAATTGAAGAGCCAGGTGACCGATCTCTCCGGGCAGATCGCTAAAAATAAAGCGGCAGCAGCCCAATTGGACAATGCTATCCGGGCGCAAATTCAAAGAGAAATAGCCGAAGCCAGGCGTAAAGCGGAAGAAGAGGCGCGCAGGCTTGCATTGGAAAATGCCCGTATCAAAGCGGAAGAAGATGCCAAGCGCAGGGCTATGGAATCACAACGCCAGGATGAGCTGGCCCGTCAGCGTGCAATAGATGAAGAACAAAAAAGAACCGCAGAACTGGCCCGCCAGGCAGAGATTGCCCGCAGGAAAGCTTCGGAAGAAGCCGAGCGCCAGCGCCTGAAAGATATAGAAGATGCTAAAAAACGCCGGGAAGAAGCGGCGGCAGAAGAAAAACGCATTGCGGATGCGAAATCCCGCGAGGACCAAAGAAGAAGAAACGAAGAGCGTAATAAGGAGATAGACCGAAGAAAAGAAGACGAACGCCAGAAAGAAATAGTACGCCAGAAAAAAATCGCTGAAGACCTGGATAAGCAAAAGGCGGCTTCTCAGAAACAGGTAGAGCAGTATAAATCCGGCGCTACTGTCGTAACGATCAATAAGAACCCTGGTTCAGGTACCGTGCCTGCCGGTTCCGGTACTAAACCACCGGTAAACCCACCGGTACAGGAGCAGAAGAATTATAAGAACATGCTGCCGCAGGAAGTACAAAATCTTTCAGCCAGCTTCGAGGCCAACCGGGGTTCACTCCCATGGCCGGTAAACCAGGGGGTGATTGTAGCACCTTATGGTAAATACCAGCATCCTATAGAGCGTAGTGTAACGTTGAATAATGAAGGTATTGATATCGGTACCAATGCCAATGCACCGGTAAAAGCAGTGTTTAAAGGTGTGGTGACCAAGATCTTTAATGTACCGGGTATGGGTGTTTCTGTCTTAGTGAACCATGGCCAGTATTATACATTGTATGCTAAACTTTCAGGAGCATCTGTCTCCCAGGGGGCTACCGTAAATACCGGCCAGGTAGTAGGCTCGGCCGGTAAAAACGATGAAGGGGATAATGTCGTGCACTTCGAATTGTGGAAAGTAAATGATAACGGTTCCTTTAATACGGTGAACCCTACGGGCTGGATTGCCCCGAGATAAAATATTTAACAGAGGTTTCGGCTGAAATCTGCTGTGAAACAATTAATATTGAAAATTAAATTTTTAACCGCGATGAGATTAGCCTTTTGGAAAAAGAAAGACACCAATAAAAAGAAAAAGCCAGCCTGGAGAGAATGGCTGGACGCTGCATTATTTGCTGTAGTAGCGGCTACTATTATAAGAATGTTTTTTATTGAAGCTTATACCATTCCTACCGGTTCCATGGAAGGTACCCTGAAAGTGAATGATTACCTTTTTGTGAGCAAACTGGCTTATGGCCCGCGTTTGCCGAATACGCCATTGTCTTTTCCTTTAGTGCATAATACCATGCCGATTACGGGTGGAAAATCTTATTCCGAGTCGGTGCATTGGAACTATAAAAGATTGCCCGGTTTTGGCCACGTAAAAGTAGGCGATGTAGTAGTGTTTAACTTCCCTAATAATGATACCACTATCCTGGAAGATCCGAGCCAGGATTATTATAACTATGTACGCCAGATGGGCCGCCAGGCCGTAAAGGAGCGTTTTAGCGTGATCACAAGGCCGGTAGATAAAAGAGAGAACTATATCAAAAGATGTGTAGCCGGTCCTGGTGATAAAGTGGTGATCAAAGAAGGTGTATTGTATGTCAATGATCAGGTGGCACCACAGCATGCCCATCAGCGGATGGATTATTGGGTGGAAGGTGATGTGAAATTGACGGCTGATTTTATGGAAGAAAATTTCATCGTGTTTAAAAGCGTAGACCCGCGTAATAATATGCAGGTGTATGAGATGGAGCATGGTACGGTAGAAAAAGTAAAAGCAATCCCGAATGTGAAAAACGTGCTTCCGGCAAGTGTTTTAATGCCAGGTGAAACCGGGAATATTGCCCAATGGACTTTCCCTTTTGATACCGCGAATTTCAAATGGAACCAGGATAATTTCGGAGCTTTGACGGTCCCTAAAAAAGGTACTACGGTACAATTGAGCCCGGAGAATGTAGCTTTATACCGTCGTATTATCAAGGATTATGAAGAAAACCCAAGCTTTGAGCAAAGAGATGGTGCTTTCTTTATAGAAGGCAAACAAATTACTGCCTATACCTTCAAGATGGACTACTACTGGATGATGGGGGACAACCGCCATAATTCGGCGGACTCCCGCTACTTTGGTTTTGTACCGGAAGATCATATCGTGGGTAAAGCTTCTTTTGTTTGGCTAAGCTACGGCAATAACGATGGTGGGGTGTATAACAAGAGTGGTATGCGTTGGGGCCGTATCTTCAGAGGAGTGGGTTCCTTGCAGAAATAAATACAGAGATCAATTAAACTTATAGAAAGCAATCCTTAACGGGATTGTTTTCTGCTTTTTGACTAATTTTATAGCATGAAATTGTATGTGAAAAATATGGTGTGTAAGCGTTGTGTGACTGCCGTCGAGAAAGTGATGGTGGACAATGGCCTGCACCCCGTCAATATTGTTTTGGGCGAAGTGCAACTGGCCGAGGATAATATTGAGGATAAAAAAACTAAGATAATTGCCGACCTGGAAGCGCTGGGCTTCGAGTGGATCGACGACCGCAAAGAACGTATGGTAGAGGCGATTAAGGCCCTGATCGTAGAGTTGGTGCAGGATAAAGACAATGAGCTGGAAATAAACCTCTCCGACTATTTATCGAAGCAATTACATTATGAATATACAACGATCAGCAACCTGTTCTCAGAGCTGAACGGGATCACAATAGAGAAATACTACATTGCGCAAAAGATCGAGAAGGTAAAAGAATTGTTGTTTTATGATGAGCTGAGCCTGAGCGAGATCAGCGATCGCCTGCATTATTCCAGTGTAGCCCACCTCAGCAGCCAGTTTAAGAAAGTGACCGGTATGACTCCCAGCGAATTTAAAAAATTAAAAAGTGCTAAAAGAAAACCTTTAGATGAAGTATAATAAACACTTTATTGCCCTCTTTATGTGCCTGTTGTTGTGGAGCAGCTGTGCTAAAGGACAGGGTACGCAAACTGCAGGGGATAAATTATTGTACTCCGTAGTGAAAGAGTTGAGCGATGACCGGTATATGGGGCGTAAGTCAGGTAGTCCGGAGAATGAGGCTGCTGCGAACTACCTGGCTAAGGTTTTTCGGGAGGTAGGCCTGCAACCGGCAGTGGGCAATAGTTTCCTGCTGCCATTTGAAAAGCAGGGGATGAAGTTGTATAATGTCTGCGGGATTATCAAGGGCAAATCAGAGGAAATTTATGCTATTGGTGCACATTTTGATCATATTGGTTTTGACCGGAATGGTCCGGATACCGTGTTTAACGGTGCGGATGATAATGCAAGTGGGGTAGCGGCGATGATCGGTATCGCGGCCTACTTTAAAAAGCACCCACCGGAAAAAACGCTACTGATCATGGCATTTAACGCGGAGGAAAAGGGGTTATGGGGTTCAGAAGCTTTAGTGGCGCAGCCAGCCATGCAGGGATTGCTGCAAAGAATGCAGGTAATGTTTAATATGGAGATGGTGGGTACGGTAGCAGCTTCGGGTCGTAATAGTATGTTCATGACCGGGGACGATCAGTCTAATTTATATGATATACTACAGGCCAATGCCAGGGGGGGATTTAAAATCGTGAAGGATCCTTACCTGTCGCAGGGTTTGTTCTTCCGTTCAGATAATGTCGGTTTTTACCGCAAAGGGATTGTGGCACATTCTTTCTCTACCTGTGATATGGAACATACAAATCATTACCATCAAAAGAATGATGAATTGGGTATTATAGATTTTGCCAACCTCGGACAGATAGTGCAGAGTTGCTCGGCTACCATTGCTGCGATGATGCGGCAGCCGGGATTGACTTTTAAAAATAAATAGTTATGAAAGGGATTGTAAGCATTTTGAATTGGGTGTATCGCAAATTGTTTAAGAAGCGCTGTTGCCAGTAAGGGAAGTTTGAATTTTTAATGTTGTTTTTTTGATTATGGTCAAACGTATTTTATGGTCCTTGAGCTTTATGTTATTCGCGTTTGCTGCTTTTGCACAGGCGACTAAAGCTGATAAACTAAAAGCATACTATAAACAATTCCTGGAATATTCAGCTTATAACGAATTTAATAATATGGATTCAGCGACCCATTACCGGGATTTATTCCGTGAGGAGATCATTAGTGGTATCAAACAAAATGCTACAGCCTCCTTGAATGCCCTGGGCATTTTGGCTAAGCTGGAAAGCGGTTTGCAATTCCATAAGACGGCAGATGGCCAATTGTACAGTATTTGCTGGGATGATCAAAGCGGCGGTACCATGCGCAATTTTGAAGGCTTGTATGTCTACCATAATGGTGCTGCTTATGTTACCGAAAGTATCCATCCGGTGACAGATGAATTCGCTACAGCAGCTAATGTTTATGCCTTATACCAATTAACGACAACGAAAGGTAAAGCCATCTACCTGCAATTTGAATACATACAGGCCAGTACCGCTTTGTATAGGTACACCGTAAGTACTTTAAGCATTGATAAAGGAAAGCTCAATCGTTCGGCCAAATATATTAAAACCAGTAGCGGGTTACAGCATAGCATTAACTACGGCCTGGATTGGTCAGAAAAAGTCAACCGGGACAGAGGGGAGCTAAATATCCTCCAGGGTTTGATTTATGATGCTCCGCGTAAGCAATTTTCCTTTCCATTGATACATCAGGATGGCACGATCAGTACAAAAAGGATTAAGTACGGGTTTAAAGGGAATTATTTTGAGTTAATGAGGTCGTAGTGCATTTAAGTTTTAGGTAAATAATCGACTTTATTATTTATTACATGTATCAGTATTTTCTCGGGTTCGTTTTCCGGTGTTAGCATAATCGGCTTGTTTAAGTGCGTTGATACAGCAACCATATATTTGATGATTTTTTCATGATCTTGAATGCTATTTATTTCTTTGGGTGAAATATCGTTTTCGATTTCATGGATTCTGAAGAAATGATTGTTGATCTGTATTTTGTCTATAAATATAGACGCACTTGAGGATAGATCGTGTTCCGCTTTTAAATATCCTTTTACGACTTCAAAATTTATCTTTTGTTCTTCCTTTTGCGTTAAGCCATTGAACCATCTTACAGTATAGAGCTCATTAACTAAATTAATCCATTGCTCATGGTCTTCAAAATTTGTTTGAAGTACATAGATGTCCCGCAATGAGCCATCACGATAATATATTTCCTTTTTGAGTGTTGACCAATCCATTTTAATCAATTGTTCGACTGAATATAACTATTATCTTCTGTCTATTTTTAATAATTCGGTTTCTTTTGGTTTGCCACTTCCTTTCAGCGGCGAAATCAGGTACTGCCGGATGCCCTGTTGTATTTGTTGGGTTCTTTTTAGCTGTGCGGCATAGGGATTCAGCAATATAAAGGGTTCTTCCTGTACGATCCAGCTTCTTTGTTCGTCTAAAGAAACGAGTCGCTCGCCATTTTTAAGAGGCCCGTTTGTGGTTCTCAGGAACGCAAGCAGGCCCATTTGTGCTACTTTAAATACGTCTAATACTTCAATATCTGCACCTATTTCTTTAGGGCTCACATAGGCCATACCATATTCTAAAGCTTCTTCTATAAAATTTCCACCAAATCGCAACAGTATATCTAATGCATTAAGCATTTCATAGTCTTCATGATGCGCTCGCTCCCCGGTATATAAATGATGCGGCATTGCCTGGTAGTAAAGATAAAATTTGAGTTTGCTTAATGCACACACTTCTTTTGCAAGCTGAAGGGGTATTATTTCATCCAGTATATCACGATCTTGGTTAGCCACTATGCTATCCAGGTTTTCGTAAGCTATGCTATATTTTTTCCAGCAGTCTTTGGCAAAAACTGTTTTCAGGTTTTCATGCTCTGTTCTGAAGGCAGAGGTCAATTCCCAAAATTTCATATTATTTTTGTAATTAATTGTGTTTCGACCAAAACTTCCGCCAAGGTGATTTCGTTTTAGTCCCCGGAAATGTTTTTGGAATGCCTTATCAGCAATAGTTTTGCTTAAATTTCTTTTTCAAAACAAACACTACTTTCAATAGTAGCGTATGGGCCATAGTTCGGAATAATGGTGAAATCGTTTTTCTTATATAAACCAATCGCCTCAGTCATTTTGTCCCCTGTTTCCAGGATACATTTTCTACAGCCCAGTTCTTTTGCCCAAACTTGTAGTTCATGCAGTATTTTTCCGGCAATGCCTTTTTCTCTGCTGTCCGGTGCTACAAACATTCTCTTGACTTCCATTACTCCTTTTTTATACTCCTTTATTGCGCCACAACCCACTGCTTTGCCGGCATCGTAAGCAAGTACTACGTTTTGGATTAAGTCAATTTTATTGTGTTGCGCAAAAAAGTCATTGGTTACTCCATTTTTAATGGCTAAATCTTTATCCAGTTCCCAAACTAACTTTTGAAAGTCTAAGTTGCCTGAGTTGGTTCGCTTGATTATGTACATTGTTTTATTTTTTTCGGGGTTAATCGGGCCTATCAAAATTGCAGCTGAAGTAAAGCCTTAAGACTAAATCAAATTACAATCTCTATGAGTAGGATGGACAGCCTGTAAATACTGAAGTTGCACTCCCAGGATCGGGCTGCATGCGTCAACTCCGGTTTTGAGCAGCTTTTATCCAAAACCTGATAGCAAGAAAAACAACAATTCCTGTCATAATAATGGCGACAGGAATCATGCCACGATCATGACGCTTGAATAGGAGCCAGGATTCCCGGAGTGCCCCAAAACTTAATATAGTGAATAGTAGCGCAAGTCCTTTCCATTTGTTCATAAATCTATTTTATTCTTTGAATTATTTGTTTTGGAAATTAATAAAAAACGAAGCAATTTAATCTTCATTTTAGACAGGGGACCCAATAATGTCAGTCCCTGCTAATTCCAGTCTCTTAGTATTAATCGCCACTCATTGTTTATAGTCTTGTCGAGAAAGTAGATGAAATTATCTCTGTCTACGCTAAATCTGATGTCATTAAAGCTTTCCTCTTGCTCGATTAACTCCTTTATTTGTTTTGCTTTATCAGGTGTTATTTCATTGAAGATAAATTCTCCAAAAATCGGGTCTAATTTTTTGTCCCAATAACCCGTATCTCCATATATCATTTGATCAATTGTGGCACACTTATCCCTTAAAATTGCAAAAAATGTTGCATTAAATCTAAAATCTCCTAAAAATGCCTGGGTCCATTTATTTTGAAAACCTTCTGGTAAACATTTGTTGAAGAATAAGTACTCAAGACTTCCTGAAAAATATGATTCGCCGTTTTCTTCATAAGTTGCTTTAATGACATTCTTTGCAAGCTCAATATTCGAAGCATCTGGCAGCTTAGTGTTTTTTGCAAAAGAAGCATAATTGTTGGATAGGCTATTATCAAAATCAGTATTTATCAGCGTAAGCAAATCAGCCTTGATTAAAGTATTTGAAAAATCTAAAGGTTCATATCGCGACATGAAAGTGTCCACTTTTGATTTGTCTAATACCAGGAAGGTAAACTGGTCCTGATTACCATCGTAAAATTCTATTTGGTTACTTTTCATAGATCGTTGTTGTCCGCAGGAAAATATTATTATTGCAATAAAGAAAAGATTAGAGAATGGTCTCATTTTATTATTGATAACTTTTGTAATAGTTAACTGGATAAAGGTAACCGGTTGTTTTAGATATAGTGTTCTCTTGTATTTCAACAAGGGATTTCGCGGGAATCATTTTTTATTTTAGCCAGCTTACTTTCGATAGTTAATAGCTGATGCTCATTAAATCCCGAAGATTTACATACATAAAATGTTTTATCGGCTTTATATAGGGTAATAGTTTTTGAGCCGGTAATTTTTCGCCTTACCAAATTGGAAATATTATCAATCCCGTAATTCAGCGCTGCATAATTTAAAGTATGGTATTTACCTCTTCCGATCATTGGTTTTTCAAGTATTAATAATTCATTGCTATGGCGTTCAAATTTAACTTCTTTGATATACTTTTCCGTGAGCAGGTTCCATACGAAAACAAAGAATGGGATAGAGAATAACCAGTGGTTTAATTTATAATCCTGGTTTAGCGCGATTCTTGTCAAAAAGTAGGCAATCAAGGCCGGAAACATTAGGAAATGTAGCAAAATAAATCTGCTGAAAACACTTTTACTATTTGCTATGAAAATAGTAAGTTCATCCTTTTGTTGCTCTATGTTCCTTTTTATCGCTTCAAAGTCTTCAGCATTGCAGAAGCCCAGCGCTTTTTGCGGATTGAAAGTTGGGATATGTTTTCCATCTACTTGCTGCAAGGTGTTCAATATCTCTGGTAAACCTGCGTCAAAGGTAAATACACAAAGATGTTTATGCCCGTGACCCACCTCATGCACGGGGAACCATGCTTCGTGGATACATTGCGTTAATTGGTAGTCAATTTTTAAAAACTCATTCGGGTTGTCTAAGTGAAAGATAATGTCAAACTTCTTGGGTATATTAAAGTCTGCATAAGCATAGTCGGTCAACACCGCTATTTCGTTTTCTTTCCGGGTCCAATTAATGTACCTTTTATAGGCTGCTTCTTTTGGCCGGTCTTTGCAATGTATTATTGTTTCGGTTTGCCAAATCGGGATTGCTTTGTCCGAAAAACAGGCACGGGCGACAAGGTACCGATGAGCGGGTAGTGTATGTGTTTCTTTTAGCATAGTGTTCTCAAATAACCCACTTTTATTATGGCGCATAATTAATAAATATACAAAAAATAGTTGCGTACCCGGCATGTCAGAACTGCTAAATGTCTTGAAAGGATTTTCAGACAGCTTTAATTAAGCCTGATCTATATATGCTATCCAATCGTTTATTATGCGTTCGGCTTTATTCTTCACTTTTTTTGAGTGCTTGCTTTATCACGTTTGTAAATATTGAAGGGCTTACCTGGTTTAGTTTTATAGAAGTACAAGCATTAAAAGTTGCGAAAAGTTTAAGGTACGCTATAAACGGTGCTACCCACAATTCAGGCTTACTGTTTGCTTGCTCAACATGTAGATGAATAATTTCAAATAGTTGCTCTTTCCGGTGTGCTTTACAATCGACTCTGCCTATTAATTGCTTGCCAAAAAGAATCGGTAAACAAAAATACCCATATCGTCTTTTCTCTTTTAGGGTGTAACATTCGATGCGATAATCGAAATCAAAAAACTGTTGTACCCGGTCCCGGTGAATAATTGAGTTATCGAATGGCGATAAAATTTTGATATTTGGACTACGCACCTGAATGGTTTTATCAATTAAATGCTGTTGTACATAAACAGTCGGAAGGTTTTCAATGTTTATTTTTTGTATTGTTCCCTGCTCCAGCATTGTATGCAACACCTGGTTGACATTCTTTCTAATGTTGGGCCCTGTTTTAAGATGGGTGATTTGCTTAAGGGTGGTAAATCCGTATGCCTGCAAGTATGTTTTTACCAAATACTCAGCAAATTCAAGTGGGCCGGGCATCGTCAGGTCAATATGTTCCGGCAAAACTCTTTCTGCTATGTCGTAGGTTTTTTCCATTCCTTTACGCTCCGAAATCATCAAATCTCCTTGTAAGAATAGTCGTTCGACGGCAACTTTTGCAGGTTTCCAGTTCCACCAACTGCCTGGTTTTTTAGATTCGTTCTCAAAATCCCTGGCTTTTTTCGGGCCTTCCGCACGAATCGTATCCATTACATATTGCATTACTTGAGGTGCTGCATTGTAGTAATGTGCTTCATTTTGTTTAACCTCTAACATTTTTGGTAAAGCAAACCGGTAATCGCTCATCGGAAGATAAGAGGCCGCGTGAAACCAATATTCAAATACTTTTCGTTCTTGCAGCAGCTCTTCTAAATAACTTGTTTTATAATCCGGGATTCTTGTCCAGAGGATGTGATGATGTGCCCGTTCAACGACAGATAAGGTGTCGATTTGCAAATAGCCGAGTTGTTCCAGGGCATTCAGCACCGCCATTTTTCCTTTCCCGAATGGCGCTGTTGCCAGTAATCCCTGGCTTGCCAAGGTTATTTTTTGTAGTTGCTCTAATTTCAATTTCGCCTGGTGTTAAGTGTTTGTAGTTCTGCTGTACTTTGTCTTAGCCTATAATTGCGCCTTAATTATTCTGCAGATTTATTTTTAGCTAAATTCATTCTGTATTTTAATCAATCTACTTTCGATAGCCAATAGTTTATTTTCATTAAATCCCCAAGAGCGGCAGACCGTAAATTCTTTATTGCCTTTATGTAAAATAATGATTTTTGAACCAATAATTTTCCGTCTTAAAGGGTTGGAGACATCACTAATTTCGAAAATCAGCTCCTCATAATTTAAAGTATAGGATTTACTTTTCCCAATTACTGGTTGTACAACAATTATTAATTGATTACTGGGATGATCGAATTTAATTGCTGTCACGTTCTTTTCGGTAAACAGGTTCCAGACAAAAAGGAGTGGCAGGATGATGAATAAAGAATAGTTTATTTTGAAATACTGATCCAGCGCAATTCTTACCCAATTGTAGACAATACAGAGTAACAGGATTAGTAAATGGAGTATGATAAACCTCCTGTAAATTATTTTCCTATCTGCAATAAAAATAAAATCATTATTCATTTTAAATGAAGTATCAGGCTAGAAATACGTTTCGCTAATTTACATAAAAAGATAAATTGTCAAACTTTTGAGATTGCCAATTTTGCTCACTGAACATCGGTGTATCTAATTGCCCTTTATCATATTCGTCTGGATTAACCTCGTGCAAGTCGTTAGGCGTTGCGTACTTTTGCCTGGGGGATTGAATCATTAGTTAAGGTGTATTTATATACCAGGAGCACGCAGATTGCTGCACGCTGTTCATTCATTAATGGTAAACGCTGAGAATTTCGTTCCGTTGAATTTAAAAATTCCATTGTCGTCTGTTCCAAACCAGAGTACTCCATATTTATCCTTATAAATTGTGTTTACCGCATTACTCGCAAGTCCATCTTTCCTACCATAATTAGTAAAATTATGGCCGTCAAATTTCCAAACTCCGGCATCAACGGTTCCCACCCAAATGTTTCCCATACTATCTTCGTTAATAGCATATACCCGCGCCATAGTTCCCAGGCCAGATTTACCGGATGCGATAAAGTCTGTATTACCCAATCCTTTTTCTTCCGTAAAATTTTTCAGGGTTTTGCCGTCATATAAAAATAATCCGGCACCATTATTTCCAAACCATAGGTTGCCCTTACTATCTTCAAACAAACCAAGAACAGCCGGCCCGGACAGTCCTTTTTCTTTAAACCAGGTTAGTGTTTCCCCATCATACCTGCATACGCCTTCTGCCTGTGTTCCCAACCAAAGGTTGCCTTTTTTATCCTTTAAAATGCAATAAACACCGTATTGACTAAGTGAAAATGGGGTATTAGACGTTACATTTGAACCTGATGCGGCAAATGGTAAATAATCCATTGAAAGGTGGTTATACCTGAAAACACCAGCCCCGGCATAAAACCATAAATCGTTAATTTTTGATTTCCAATCTGTATCTGTACCCTTGGTTATCTTTATTTTATCAGCGTAAGTGGTAAATTTTGTGCCGTCAAATCTACTAATGCCGAAGCTGCCGCTGCCCAACCAGATATTACCAGATCCATCCTCTTGAATGTGTATTACCTGATTGTCTGCAAGCCCGTCATCATAGGTAAATTGAGACAACGTTTTTTGATCGTACCGGTACACACCTGCTCCATTTGTCCCGAACCAATAATTCCCTTTTCGGTCCTGAAAAATACTTCTTATATTCTTGTCTATAGCGTTAGCGGGCACCTCCAGGTTTTTGATTTGATTAGCCGGGTTTGGCTTGTTGGTGCTTCCGCTTGAATGATCATTTTTGATTTGTCCATAGGAAGTACCTGAATAAATGAGCACAAAAATAATTGTGGTTAACGACACCGGATTTTTGCGCTTATTTTTCATATTTCGTTACGTTATTTTTTGTGGCATATCCGCTTAAAGAATAAATTCCGACGGATTTACCTTAGTGCTACAATTGAATGTGTCAGTAAGTTTCGCACTAAAGTTACATAGAATTATGAACTTGAGCTTGAGCTTAACACTTTGAGCCCTGCTATTTTAAAATCGTTTGTTAGAATGTATCTTTTATTAAGGCCTGGTATTACATTATTATTCAATCATAGATCATTGCTCGTTTTATGCCATTTTTAAACAAGGGTTTTACGAATTCTTATAAAAATCGTACCTTAGTATTTTAAAAGAAACGCATCATGCATTTGATCAGTGAAAAAGAAACAGCGGCGGTTTATTCCATTCAAAACAACCAGTCCAAGCCATTTCATGAAGAAGAAACGGACGTATTGGTAGCCGAAGACCTGGATTTTAATAACAGTATCGTGGTGTGGAATGATGAGGTGAATACTTTTGACTGGGTGATCGAATCTTTAGTAGAAGTGTGTGATCATACCCTGGAAAGTGCAGAGCAATGTGCCCTGATCATTCATTTTAGCGGTAAATATGCGGTTAAGAAGGGCAGTTTTGATGACCTGCGCCCAAGGTGTGAAGCTTTGCTGGATAGGGGAATTTCGGCTACGATTCAATAAAAGAATTATTCTTTTATAGTTTTATCATCTATTAATTTTACTGTTTTTTTATGGTAATCTACCAATAGTCTATAATAGCTTACCCATTCAGGCTGAGCATTCAATGTTCCCCAACCAGATACAGAAACATTATATTGAGATGTATTTTTTACCGGGTACATAGAATAATATAATGCATTACCCTCCTTCTCTAATTTCATTTTCTTTTTGTTAATAAAATCGACTTTATCTAAAACGGCAATTACTTTTAGTTGTGTTTTGTGCTCTGATTCAACTTCTTTCCGGAATTTTTCATTCCAATCTTCGCCGTATTTATTTTTGATCAGGGATTCGACACTATCATTATGTATGGCTACACTATCAGTCAGTTCCTGGGTCACTACACAACCTGCTACCGGATAATACTCAATGCCCCATTTTTCAGAAATGACATGTTTCGCATTCTACATTTCAAAGTTTGGCAAACCATAGGTGAGCAACCGGTACTTTTCGCCTGTTGCTTGTCCGAAGGCGGTGTCCAATTGCAAAAAAGTACACAGAGTTAGCAGGCAACAGAAAATTTTATTCATGATCATCGTTTAAGAATTAGAAATGAAGCTTAAAGGTCCATTAATAGTTAATACCCCAATTGCTATGCCGAAATGAAAGAGTGAAATTTACTATTAATTCCATATTTAAGGCGCAACTATTTTAATCAATAGCCTCCCATTTCTCTTTTTTGAAAAATACATTATTGAATTCAGGAGAGTGGAACAGCTGTTTACTGGATAGGTATAGTTTAATGTACCCTACAAAATGATACTTTACTATTGTTCCTGCAATATAGGCATGCTCGTCGCGGTTAGATTACTCGTCGCCTTAGCCAGCAGTATATTGTTATCAGCATGATACACCCGCACATCCACGTTAATGATCTTCTTACCAAAACGGATCACTTCGGCTTCCGCTCTTAAGGTTTCATCTCTTTTGATCGCATACAGGAAATCCACATTTAAAGTAACACTGGTATAATGATTTTCCGCATTTAAAGAAATAACCGCGAAACCGATGATCTCATCCACAACCAAAGACATCATACCACCATGGATATTTCCATAAGGATTACACATTTCAGGACGTACGGTTAGCGTTGCCACTGCCTTACCTTTACTTACGGAGCTTAAAGTAAAGCCCAGCCAACTTCCCGCCGGTGATAAGGTGTCATTTAAAACGGTACCGATACGCTGTTGCAATAATTCCAAACCTTGTGCCATAAACTCTTTTATCAATTTGAGGGTACAAAAGTAGTTAAAATTGACCCCGGGTTGACTTTTTTCTGCTAAGTTTGTATCCTTATCTTCAATCATTATGACGCTAACGCAATTAGAATACGTGGTTTCTGTCGCCACTTACAAAAGTTTTGTCGCTGCAGCCGAAAAAAGCTTTGTAACGCAGCCTACACTCAGTATGCAGATCCAGAAACTGGAAGATGAACTCGGAGTGAAGCTCTTTGACCGGAACAAGCACCCGATCAGCCCTACGGACATTGGCCAGCGGCTGGTAGAACAGGCAAAAATAATTTTATCAGAAGCCGGTAAGATCGAAGAGATCATCCAGCAGAGCAAAGAAGATATCTGGGGTACCTTCAAATTGGGTATTATTCCGACTATAGCTCCTTATATTTTACCAAAATTTCTGGCCGCTTATGTAGATAAATTTCCCAAAGTGAAGCTAATCGTAACAGAGATGCAAACGGAAGATATCGTCAATGCTTTAAGGAAGGATGAACTGGATGCCGGCCTCTTAAGCACGCCATTGGAAATGCAGCAAATAAAAGAATATCCTTTATTCTTTGAACCCCTGGTCGGCTATTTCGCTACGGGTGATCATGCTTTAACTAAGCGCACTATAGAGCCCGCAGATATCGACCTGAATAACCTGTGGTTACTGAATGAAGGCAACTGTTTGCGTAACCAGGTCTTAAACCTTTGTGCCGACAATATCAACCAGCTGCAGGATGAAAAGCCTTACCGCTATGAATCGGGTAGTGTAGATATGCTCCGAAAAATGGTGGATACGAATGGCGGCGTGACCGTTTTACCCGAACTGGCTACCTTCGAGTTTAAAGAAGATTACCTGGATAATATCCGTTACTTTAAAGACCCGCAACCGGAACGCGAAATTTCCCTGGTCACCAATACTCATTTCGTGAAATTATCAATCCTACAAACTTTAATGGACGAAATTTTAAACCTCATTCCTGAAAAAATGAAGGTGCAGAAATCAGATCGTAAAGTACTCAGGATACAGACCGCAAAACTGTAAGCCATTTTACATTTTTAAATAAAGCCAGTTTGCCGCTTCGAAAGGTGCGGACGAATTGGCTTTTTTATGGAACGCATAATCCGAAGGCACTGCCAATATAAAATTGGAAAGCAGGGTATCTTCTACCCGGATAACTACCCGGTCATATGCCTGCTCATTCAGTATGATCGGTGTACTAAGGTTGCCTACAAGCCAGTTTTTATAGCCGTCAATGGCTACTATTTCAGTTATATATGCGACAAGGTCACCTGAAAGCTGTGCGGCTACCGGGCTACCGGACTGTGCCGCCAGTGTATAGGATCTGCCGATGTGCGAACTGGTCTTTAATTGTTTCAGCAGGAAATAATAGATAAGTACTAAGGCATTAAAGTCAATAGCCAGTTTGGTATTCCCTGCTTTAAAGCTTAATCCAAATACCAGGCGAAGAGACTGGGTACAATCATAGAAAACATATTTAGCCACCTCATGCGTACTCTCATTCTCCGGGTCCAGCCGGAAAGTCGTTATGATGATAACCTGGGCTACGGTCCAGATCCAAACCAGGCTTTTGTACCCTTTTCTATCCAGGAAATATAAACCGGCTGAGATGAAGCCCACAACAGAAACCATCATGGAAAGCACATTCAGCGTTTGCAGCTCCCGGTAAATGTTCCAGGTACTCAGCAGGATAATGATATAAATGATCAGGTTACTTAAGCTTGGTTTGAATCTATCCATAATCATGAACTTTTTTATATAATATCAAGCAAAAAGCATGCCTCAGAGACCTGATCTGTTATCAAATTAACTCCTTTTTAGAAGGAACGCAGGGAATTGATTTGATTTTAATCTTCTCCGTTATCTGTATAAAAATCGATCAGCGAAGCCATATAGGGATCTTCCCAACCTTCCAGGATATCTTCAAAAGCCTCGTCCGGGATATTGATATGGCGTACCTCTAAAGAAGTGCCTTTCTTATCTTCATGTAATTTCATGGTAACAATAGAGGCGGCTTCCTGCTCGCCGAAATACCATTCCTGTACAATTTTCTTATTAGGCTCCAGTTCTATAAAGTGGCCAACAATAGAATCATCCCATAACGAAAACTCACCATCGGGTTGTGCATCTACCTGTGCCGGTGCGCCGGTCCATAACATCACTGTAGGTTCATTGGTTAAGGCAAGATATACTTCTTCCGGAGGAGCCGGGATAATAAAATACTTTTTAAATTCCTTCATGATAGAGCAACACTTTTTTGAAAGCGTAAAAGTACAAACTTAGGGCCTGTTAAAAATGCGGATCTCATTTTTAATTTCTAGATTTGTAATAATTGACCTGTATGATGAAGCCTATCGTTAAAAGTATTGCCTTAATTATCTGTTGCTTACTGCCTGAGCTGGCAGCGGCTTGCGGTCCTTCTCTCTATCCAGATGAAGCCCGGTTTGCTTTATTCCGGAATGGCATCAACGGCCAGGAAGGCTTTGAGCCTTTTTATTACTCGGAATTTTTTTTAAACAGCAATGCCCCGGACCCTACCGGCAAAGATTATAAACGTAATTGCGAAGAATGGCAAAAGATAACAGGGACAGGCGTAAGTTTTGAGGATATTTATTCGATTCAATATACTTGTGCACCGGATTCATTTCTGAGCGCTTATGAACAAAAGAACTGGTCATCATTTAAAGGGAATAGCTTTACTCAATGGTTATTAAAAAAGAAAAATAAGGCTTATCTCGATTATTTCATCCTGGCCAAGCAGATGGAAGCCGGGCAATTCTACCGGGGTGATCCATGGACGGCAAGCCTGCTGGACACCAACACGATATCGCTGGAAAAGCTTGCCAGGATTGCCCTGGAGCGGTGCGGTAAAACAAAAAATAATTTCCTGAAAACCCGTTATGCGTTCCAGGCTATCAAAACGGTTTATTATGTCAATGAGCCGGATGATCTGGCCGCTTATTTAGAAGCTTTTGAAACTTATATTGAACCCAGGGAGACTGTGGTCAAAGGCTGGGGCTATTATTTTTACGGCTTATTGCAAAAAGATAATTTCAAACGTAATGTCTGCCTGCTACGGGCTTTCGATTTATCTGAAGAGAAAAAAGTAGCTGCTTTTAATAAAATAGCATCCGCTTTCTTAGAGGAACTCATTCAAAAAGAAAAGGATCCCTACCTGAAGGAAATTGCATTGGCCATGGAGGGCATTTATACTGCGGGCCGGGCCGGTGATATTATCAGTGCCTTATACCAGTTAAACCCCGGCAGCAAATACCTGCCCTTACTGCTTTCCAGGGAGATCAATAAAGTAGAAGACTGGATCTGGTCTTACACTTTTTTAGGATTTTCAAACCTGGGAATTGATTATGAAGGCAAAGTGACTTTCTCTTATTGGAATAAAGGCTATACAGAAGACGAAGACCGGCACAAAGTCCTGGTTATGGCCAACAGGAAAAATGATCTTGAATATGTGGACAGGCTCTGCACTTTAATGGCCAAAATGGCCGGCAGCCGATTTTCCGATAACGACTTCCTGAAACTGGCACAAGCACACCTTTATAATATCAGGGGTAATTACACTGCCGCCGCCAGGGCAGTAGCCGGACTTAAACTACCGGAAAGCTCGGTTTATTATAAACAATGGCTGATAGAATCCATTATCATTTGTACGAATACAGAAGATATCCGTACGCCTGATGTACAATCCCGGCTCTTACAATGGCTGAAAGACTTTGATCAACAAACCGCAACTGCAAACCCTGAAGTCGAATTCCCTGTTGCAGAAAATGACGATGACCTGTCCGAATTGTTCCTGGTGCTCAGCAAAAAATTCCAGGAAAAAGGATTGATCAATATCGCCGGACTGTTATACAATAAATCTCATCACCAGAGAAACATATACGATGGCTGGACCAACGACTGGAGTGATATATACCCGGCAGAACAAAAAAAGCCGCATTCCGTTTCGCCGAAAATGAATTACAAACAGATCGCTTTCTGGGACCGGTATGCCAGTCCGCAGGAGCTGGAAGTACTCATCGCATTTAAAACTAAGAAGGATAAAACAGCATTTGAAGTGTACATCAGTCCGGAGCAATGGCCGGATGAGCAGGTGTATAAAGATCTTATAGGGACCAAATATATGCGAATGGAGCGGTACCATGATGCCCTGAGGGTCTTCCAATCTATGGACCAGGAATTCTGGAACGATAATTATTACTACGCAGACTACCTGCCGTTCACCGGTATTGCGGACCTGAGGACTTATGCGCCCTGGGATAAATCCAAGGTAAAACAGTATAAGGAAACCAGTAAAACCGCTATCGCCGCTGACCTTGTCGCGATCATTGACCACATCAATAAACCGGGATTAAGTAAGGAACAAAAAGCGGCTTATTATGTACAGCTGGGGAACTGTAAACTGAATATGACCAAAAACGGTTTATTCTGGATGATGCTCAGCTATGGTAATTTCGGCCAGGAAAACCGGGATAATACCGGCAATTATTATACTTATACTTTTTATCCGAACACCATTGCTTACGGAGCTAATTACTATGGAGCACAGTCTGCGATGGATGCATATGACAAAGCGCTTAAGCTGAGTAAGAACAAGGAACAGCAAGCGTCAATCTACCTATACAAAGAATTGGCATTAGTATTATCCGATCATGGGTTTGACAATAATTACGATGAAAAAAGAACGCGTACGGAAAATGTAGCTATGCTGCGGAAATACTTTGCCCATACCAAAGCTTATGAGGCCGCTCTTTCTTATTGTGCGGATATAGACCTATGATAAAGCCGCTGATCTTATCGACGTTTTTAATAGCCGGTCTGGTTGCCTGCAATTCGGCTAACCGGCAGCTGCCGGCGGATAGGAGTGTCTACTATTGGAAATATAACGGTCCGCAAAATGACCTGGATACCCAGGTGCTGCACCATTATGGCTTCCGGCATTTTTACGTAAAGCTGATGGATGTAGATTTTGATCCACAATCACAAAAAGCGGTTCGTAAAGCCAGCCTGGATCAGCCCCAAGCACTGGAACAGGCCTGGAGCTGGCCGCATACTCCAGTTGTATTCATCAACAACAATTGTTTCCTGAATATCGATTCAGGTGCATCCCGGCAGCTGGCTATAGATGTGGACCGGTATATCAAAAGTTATTATCAGCAATTAAATGTGCTGTATAAAGATAAAGTACCGGAATACAGTAGTCTGCAGATCGACTGCGACTGGACTAAATCCGGCAAGGACCGGTATTTTTATTTCCTGCAGGAACTAAAAGCTTTAAACCCGAAAATCAAACTATCTGCGACGCTGCGTATGTATCCCTATAAATACCCCGTCCAGATGGGCGTTCCGCCGGTAGATGAATTGAGCCTGATGTGCTATAACCTGGGGAAAATAAAGGAATTCAATACGGTCAATTCTATCCTGGATGTAAATGAGCTCAAAGCTTACCTGGGCAATAAACAAGCCTATCCTAAACCCTTACAGGTCGCCTTACCCTGCTTCGGCTGGATGGCCTGGTTCCGGAACGGTACCTATCAGCATATCTTATACCTTTCTGAAGCACAGCTGAATGCTACTCATTTTGCAAAAAAAGCAAATAGCAATAGGTATATGGCGATAAAGGATACGGTCTTATCCGGTCAGTATATCCGGGTAGGGGATATATTGAGATCTGAATGGCCTTCGGTAAATGATTTGAATGCAGCAATGGATTTAGTATCGCGGAAAGAAAAAGACATTAAAGGATTCAGCTATTTTCACTACGATACGATTCTTTTGAAAAAATATGAATCAGTAATAAAGGAATAAAAATAAAAGGACCTGGCTAAAACCAGGTCCTTTGCAATACTATTAAAACTTATTACCACGGTAATGTTTCATTTTCTTTTTCTTCTTTGATCTTTTTCCGGTTTAGTCTTGCCGTTACCAGGATACTCGCTTCATACAAACCAACCAATGGTATTGCAACCAGGAAGATGCTGAACCAATCCGGCGGCGTAATCACCGCTGCCAGCAACATGATAATGACAATCGCATAACGGCGCTTGTCGCGCATGAATGAGGGGGTCAGGATACCTGCTTTGGCCAAAATGTATACCAGGATCGGTAATTCGAATACGATACCCATACCAAAGATCAGGTCACTCATGGTATCGTAATAGTTCGCGATCGTAATGATATTATCAAACTGCGGACTGAGGGTATAACTGGCAAAAAAGTTAATGGTAAAAGGTGCGATGATAAAATAAGAGAACAGCACACCGATAAAGAATAAGAGCGTCGCCCAGAAAACAATCCCTCTGGTATGTTTCAGTTCATTTTCCTTTAATGCAGGTTTCATAAATTTCCAGAATTCCCAGAAAACATAAGGGAAAGCCACAATAAAACCGATCATGAAGGAGGAGGAGAAGCTCATCATGAACTGGCCGCTCAATTGTGTATTCTGGAACTGTACATTGATGGACTCCATACAGAGGGCATCAATATGCAATACCTTTCCTAACCAGCAAAACCATTTATAGGCAATAAAATCGGCTGATGCAGGCCCGAGGATCACTTTATCAAATATCCATTCAATATTTATAAATACGACGATCGAACAAACGATGATCGCGGCCAGCGCCCTTACGATGTGCCAGCGTAAGGCTTCTATATGATCGACGAAAGCCATTTCTGCTCCCGGATTACCGGCAGCCCGCTTTGCTAAAAACTTGTCTATAATACTCAATGAAGTATCTTTTTAAATCAACAATCAAAGACTACAAACTGATCTTCTCAGCTCTTCTTTCGTGGCGGCCACCTTCGAAATCGGTAGTCAGGAAGGCAGTGGTCATGGCTTTTGCCGTTTCAAAGTCTACAAAACGCTCCGGCATACACAATACATTCGCGTTATTGTGCTGACGGGCCAGTTCTGCCAGTTCTTTGGTCCAACAAAGCGCCGCACGGATCCCCTGGTGCTTATTGGCCGTCATACAAACGCCGTTCCCGCTTCCGCAGATCAGTATGCCCGCAGCAGCTTCCCCGTTTTCTACCATTGTAGCTACAGGATGCGCATAATCCGGGTAATCGGTGCTGTCCGTAGAATGGGTACCTTTATCTACAAATTCCCAGCCTAGTTCGGTCAATACCGTTTTCAATTGTTCTTTGTATTCAAAACCGGCATGATCTGAACCGATTGCAAGGGGCAATGCCTTATTAAAACTTAATTCCATAACGAATGCAAATGTAAAGATTAAATGCTTTATGCGGTTAAAGTAAATTTACATTTCCAGGCAGGCAAGTCCAAAAAGCAAGCTGGGCGGGACTCTGCCAGTTAGGAGACAATCATAAAATATTCTTAAAGAAAAAGCCTGCGGTACTATATACCGCAGGCTTAAAAATATTAAACTCTGATCTTATGCTTTGATGCTTAATTTCAATTCATCCAATTGCTTCCCGTCCAGTTTGGAAGGAGCATCCAGCATCACATCACGACCTGAATTGTTTTTAGGGAAGGCAATATACTCCCGGATGCTTTCATCTCCACCCAGTAGGGCGCAAAGACGGTCAAAACCGAAGGCCAGTCCGCCATGTGGTGGCGCACCATATTCAAAGGCGCCCAGTAAGAACCCGAATTGCTCTTTAGCTTCTTCTTCGCTCAAACCTAAAGCGGTAAACATTTTTTGTTGCATCTCTTTTTGATAGATCCGGATGGAACCGCCACCGATCTCGGTACCGTTCAATACGATATCATAAGCATTGGCATTGATCTCACCAAACCGCTCCGGTTGGTCCATCAGTTCTGCCTGCTCCGGTTTTGGTGCCGTGAACGGGTGGTGCTTGGCATAATATCTTCCGTCCTCTTCATTGTGTTCAAACAATGGGAAGTCGATGACCCAAAGTGGGGCAAAGGTTTCCGGGTTTCTCCATCCCAGGCGCTCCGCTATTTCCAGGCGTAAAGTAGCCATCGCTGCACGTGTTTTGTCTTCGCCACCGGCCAGGATCAAAATGATATCACCGGCTTTGGCACCACATTGTTCCGCGATTTGTTTTTGACGGGCTTCATCGAAGAATTTATCTACGCTGCTTTTAAAAGTTCCATCGGTATTACATTTGATGAATAACATACCAGTCATACCGATCTGCGGACGTTTAACCCATTCCGTAATTTCATCGGTTTGCTTACGGGTGTATTCTGAACCGTTAGGTACTGCGATGGCCAGGATGGAGGCGGCTTCATCCGTCACTTTAAAGTCAACACCATTTAAAGCTTCACAGAAAACCTCGTTATTTACCTTAAGGTTGTTGATCTTCATATCGAAGCGGATATCCGGCTTATCGTTACCATAATGCCACATAGCATCTTTATAAGTCATTCTCGGGAAGGCTTCGTTAATTTCCAGGCCTTTTATTTCCTTGAAAATATATTTGAACATGCCTTCAAAGATATTCAGGATATCTTCCTGCTCTACGAAACTCATTTCACAGTCGATCTGGGTAAACTCCGGCTGACGATCTGCTCTCAGGTCCTCATCCCGGAAACATTTCACGATCTGGTAATAGCGGTCGTAGCCACTTACCATCAGTAATTGTTTGAAGGTTTGCGGAGACTGGGGCAGGGCATAGAACTGTCCTTCATTCATACGGGAAGGCACCACGAAGTCTCTTGCTCCTTCCGGTGTGGAACGAATCAGGAACGGTGTTTCGATGTCCAGGAAGCCTTGCTCATGTAAATAATTACGGGCGGCACGGCCTACCTGGTAACGTAGCTCCAGGTTGCGACGTAAAGGATTACGGCGCAGGTCCAGGTAGCGGTATTTCATTCTCAACTCTTCACCACCATCAGTTTCATCCTCGATGGTAAACGGAGGGGTGAGTGATTTGTTTAGTATTTTGTATTCGCTTACTTCGATCTCAATATCTCCGGTCGCGATTTTAGGGTTCTTGCTGCTGCGCTCGATCACTTTTCCGGTTGCCTGTACTACAAACTCACGGCCTAAAGGGTTTTCATTTAATTGTTCCGTCATGGCTTCGTTGAAAAATAGCTGAGTGATACCATAGCGATCTCTCAAATCTACGAAGGTGATGCTGCCAAATTTCCGGGTAATCTGTACCCAACCGCTTAGGGTAACAGTTTCGCCTATGTTATTTATTGTTAATTGACCACAATTGTGTGTACGGAACATTTTTTATTAATTTGAGAATTAGTGAATTTGTAAATATGCAGATTGTCTGCTATTGCACAATGTTTTCAGATAGTATAGTTTTTATAAATTCATTTTTTGCCCATATAAACAAAGCGCGTTTAAGCTTTATTTGGGAAATAGACTAAAGACCCATAATAAAATAAATATCAAAATACTACATAATAATAAATTTGCATTGCATTTGCCCTTTAGCTCTTTTCGATTTAAAACAAGTGCTTCAATTAAAAGATAAATGAACGAAAAAGCCCATGTTATAACAAGTGCAAATAATATGCCCATACCAGGGATTATTGCACCGGGACGCTCTTCAAAAAACAAATTGACAAGAATTATGGGCAGTAAAATCATTCCCATAATTCTTAAGACAATATGAAGGACTAATCTCATCTGTTCATTTATTGAAAATTTATAGATTTTAATGAACGGTCACACCAGTCCATCAAACAGTATATAAAAAAAAGATAATCCAATGAGCAAAGAAACACCGCCTAATGCTAAGCTTGCCCTGCTTTTATGTTTTAGCTTTTTTTGATATAAACTGTGCGCTTCAACCAAAAAGAAGGGGGCTGCAACTAAAAATGATATATTGACTGCAAATAGCATTCCAATACCGATCAATGACCAATCTCCGCCCTCATAGAAAAACAACAAGAAAAGAAATATTGTCAATAAAGCAATTCCAATAATTCTAAAGGCAATATGAACTAATATCACTTTCATTTATTCGATTTATTGAAAAGGTTGATCCAAATCAGTAAATTGTCTCATCAGCTCATCAGGTATACAGTCCACCATTGATCGAGATCACCTGCCCGGTAATATAAGCAGCATCTTTAGAAGCCAGGAATTTTACCAAAGCTGCTACTTCTTCCGGTTTTCCGAAACGGTTCATCGGGATCATGGCTGATAATTCTTTCTGGTCCAGATCTTGCGTCATATCTGAAGTGATAAAACCCGGCGCGATGGCATTCACGGTAATATTACGTTTCGCAATCTCTTGCGCCAATGCTTTTGTTGCTCCGATCACACCGGCTTTCGCCGCGGAATAGTTCACCTGGCCCGGCATACCTTTCAACCCGCTCAAGGAAACAATATTGATGATACGGCCATAACGATTCATTAATAAAGGCTGCATAATGGTACGGGTAACATTGTACATCCCTTCCAGGTTGGTATCCACCACGCTGCGCCATTGCTCATTTTCCATGAAGGTCATCAGCACATCATTTCTTATCCCTGCATTATTCACCAGCACTTCAATTGTAGCACCTTTATTATTTTCCATCCAACCCTGTAAGGCTGCCTGCACTTCTTCTTTTTTGGCCACATCAAAAGGCAATAATTCTGCCGTTTGTCCTTCTGCTCTTACGAGGTCAGCCGTCTCCGCTGCCGCTGCCGCATTACCTTTATAGTTGATTAAAACGGGATAACCCAATTGCGCCAAAGCCACACATATGGCCCGGCCTATGCCCCTTGATCCCCCCGTTACTAATGCATACTTCATAATTTTTAATTGTAAATGGTGAATGGTTAATTATTAATTGCAAGTTGTGAATGATTAATGATAAAACTGGAATTCAATATCACATCAACCATAACAATTGATCATTATTCACTGACCATTATTCATGTTGCTTTTTGTAGTCTTGATAATGCTGGTCAATAGTTTTAAGACTTCGGTTGCCTCTTTACCCATATCCTCAAATTGTATTCCTGTTAAATAACCAGTCTCCTTTAGTAACTCCAGCCAATAGATAGATTCGTTTATCTCCTTTTGAGCGATACATAGTTTGTGTTTGAAATCTGTCTTCGATTCGGCATGCTCTGCTTCCCGTACCATTGCTCCAACGCTTGTTCCACTTCGCAATAACTGCTTCGACAACACATATTCCTGTTTATTTTTACACAAAAACCGGTAAAGCTTAACGACACTTATAGCAAACTCAAAACTCTTTTGTTTAATGATATTCTCTTTCATAGTAAACTTAGTTTTAGTTACTATGAAATTAATTAATAATTGGTAATTGTCTATTGTTAATGATAAATTGCCAAAGCAATAAATTCACAATTAACCATTAATAATTAACCATTAAATTATCCTTTCTTCTGCTCTTTTGCCCAGCTGTCTTTCAGGCCAACGGTTTTATTAAACACTACTTTATCTGCAGTACTATCTTTATCCAATGCGAAATAACCAATCCTTAAAAACTGGAACCGGTCTGCCTCTGTTGCCTCCGCTAAAGCCGGTTCTATATAAGCTTTAGGGATGATGGAAAGGCTGTCCGTATTAATATAATCTTTAAAATCACCTTCTTCAGCAGCAGGATTTTCCACTTTGAATAAACGATCATACAAGCGAATCTCCGCTTCTTTCGCAGTTGCCACATCCAGCCAGTGCATGGTACCTTTAACCTTGATACCGCTGGTATCGCTGCCGCTCTTGCTTTCCGGAAAGTATTTACAATACACCTCTGTTACGTTTCCGTTTGCATCAGTTTTGTAATCTTCACATTCTACAATATAAGCATGTTTCAAACGTACCTTTAATCCTTTCCCAAGGCGGAAGTATTTTGGTGGCGGGGTCTCCATGAAGTCCTCGCGCTCGATCCATAAAGTATTGCTAAAGCTAATCTCGCGGTGACCGCCATTTTCATCTTCAGGGTTATTTTCCGCGTTCAGGATCTCTGTTTGTCCTTCCGGATAATTGGTAATGACCAGTTTGATCGGGTCTAAGACCGCCATCCGGCGCAACGCAACTTTATTCAAATGCTCTCTTACACAAAATTCTAATAACCCTATATCGATCAGGTTCTCCCGTTTGGCTACACCAATCGTTTCTGCAAACTTGCGGATGGACTCCGGTGTGTAACCGCGACGACGCATACCACTAATCGTTGGCATACGCGGATCATCCCAGCCACTCACGTGCTTTTCATTCACCAGTTGCAGTAATTTACGCTTGCTCATCACTGTATAGTTCAGGTTCAGGCGCGCAAATTCATATTGATGAGAAGGGAAAATGCCTAGTTTATCAATACACCAATCGTACAGAGGACGGTGGTGAATAAACTCCAGGGTACAGATGGAATGCGTGATCTCTTCGATACTATCGCTTTGCCCGTGTGCAAAATCATACATCGGGTAGATACACCAGGTATCGCCGGTGCGGTGATGATGCGCATGCTTAATCCGGTAAATAATCGGGTCGCGTAATAATAGGTTGGGATGGCCCATATCTATCTTAGCACGCAAGACTTTTTCACCGTCCGCATATTTGCCTGCACGCATAGCGGCAAACAGTTCCAGGTTTTCATCAACACTACGGTCCCGGTAAGGACTGTTGGTGCCAGGTCTGTCGATATTCCCTTTCATAGCCGCGATTTCTTCCGAAGTTGAATCATCCACATAGGCTAAGCCTTTACGGATAAGGTCTACGGCGAAATCGTGCAGTTGGCTAAAGTAGTCGGAAGTGTAATGTAATTCGTCCCATTCAAAGCCCAGCCAGCGTACATCATTCATGATGCTGTCCACATATTCGGTATCTTCTGTTACCGGGTTGGTGTCGTCAAAACGAAGGTTACATTTTCCGTTGTATTTTTTAGCCAGGCCAAAATTCAAACAGATTGATTTGGCATGACCTATATGTAAGTAACCGTTTGGTTCCGGTGGGAAGCGGGTATGTACACGTCCGTTATGGGTACCATCGGTTAAATCTTTTTCGATTATCTCTTCTATAAAATTGAGAGAACGTTCTTCACTCATAAAAATTTGGAATAAAAATTTTTGCAAATATACCTAATACGATTAATGTTTAGGGGGATTAGGCACTGATTTTACATAAAAAAGCCCACCGGAAGCCGGCGGGCAAATATATCAATAAGTTAGGTTAATTATTTGACTTCTTCATAGTCAATAAAATCACCATCCACTCTTTTGTTCTTTTTTTGCTGCTCAGCCTGCTGATTTACCTGGTTTTGTATATCATTCATCTGCTGTCGCATACCTTTGGTAAGACGTGCAATAGGCAACACGTATTTTAAGACAAATCTTAAAATTAATGAGGCAATAAATAAAAATATGACTGTTTTCCAAAACATAATACGCAAATATACAGCATTGGCTACAATCTGCGGCATCCTTATAAAAACAATAACGTTTAAGCTATATTTTATTCAGTTTATAAGACTTACTGTTGCCGCTGCGGTCCGTAAGCCTTATCAAATAGGCTCCTGAAGGAAATGCCCCCAGGTCGAGTTTTATATAATGTTCGTCGCTGTTCATCAATTTCAGAATTTTTCCCGCATCATCAATGAGCTGGATGAAGGTCCCGGTGTTATGCGGTATTTCTATGGTAACTTCCTGCTCTGTAGGGTTAGGGTAGATCCTTATGGCATCTTTATCACCCGGGATAAAGACCTGTCGCACATCGCTGTAGATAAAGGCACCATCTACACTCCTGAGCTTCAGACGATAGAAATTGGTGCCGAAAGGAGGCATGTAATCCAGGAAGGAGTAATCACCGGTATTGTTCGGCAATTGAATCCCGATGACCGACCATTGCGCCCCGTTAGTGCTTCGCTCAATTTCTATCCGGGACAGTAGTTCACTTTTTTCACAAGTCCATTGCAACAATACATTCCTGTTGACCAGGGTGGCGGTAAAGCGATAGAGGTCAATGAAAAGCGGTATTGTTTCCAGGCTGATGTATACGGTTGCCGGGTTGCTGATATTGCCATTCTGATCGCTAATGGTATATTTAAAGCTGTCGATACCGCTGGCTCCGGCATTGGGTACATAAAGAAATACACCATTTGGAAGTACCGAAACCGTTCCTTTTAAGGCATATTCTACAATATTAAGCGTAGCCAGGTTAAAAGGACTGCAATAAGTAGTGTCATTTAAGAGTACGGCTATCTGTGTAGCAGAGTCTACGGTCACAGAATCATTTAGAGAATTTGGATGCTTGATGCGCACAAATATATCCTCAGAAAAATTGGACGTACAACCAACAGCAGATATGGCCTGCACGGTAAAAGTGGCCTCTTCATTCACCGTAAGGGTACTGTTCACGGCACTATTCAGTAGCTGGCCGTTTTTATACCATTGATAAGTGGCTGCACCGGAAGAGCTGGCCGTAAGTAATTTGGTATCTCCATTACAGATATAGACTGTTTGCTGTGCATATACCCCGGCCGGGCATACGACAGCAAACAGTAAAAAAACCAAATTCTTATTCTTAATCATCTGCACTAATTCTTTCCTTAAGCACTCATTAATAAATTATTGTATCGTAACTGAAGGCGTAGTTGGCGCGGTATTGGTATTAAGCGTATGGGAAGCCGTACCGTTACAGGCGCTCAGTTTGGAACCATCATTCGTAGGCAATACATAGGCTACGGATACGCCATAAGTACCACTTGCCGTTACCAGGTTTTGACTGTTATTAGTTCCGGAAGGGGTACCACCACCGGTCCAGGTAAATGTATAGCTAAGCCCAGTAGCAGCAGCAAGGTTCAGCGTGCCGAAATTGGTTGTAGCGGTTAAGGTTTCATTTACCGTAACATTAGAACAGATAGCGGTAGCACCGGTAATGGAAGCGGTTAATGCCGGTAAAATATACACCGTATGAGAGGTCTGTGCGGACCAACAACCATTGGCATCCTGCACTCTCAGGTTATAGGTCTTGGCTATGGCAGTAGTGGCCGGGCTGAGGGTAACCGTTTGTACCAGGTTGGGGCTGTTCCCGGTTTGTACTACAGTGGAGCCATCACTCCATTCATAAACAGCAAAAGTAGACACGCCAGGTGTTAAGGTAAAGGCAGTTCCGGAACACACATAAAATACGCCTGCCATTGCATTGGCGATGGACAGGAGACTTAAAGTTGCCGCGATAATAATTGATTTTAGAAATTTGGCTTTCATAACATTTGATTTTTTAGGTTGAAAAGAAAATTTATTGTTTTTGTTTAATTTAAGGTTGCGCTGCCCGGGACTGCAGGCCTGGGTTGTATGGTTACCTGCACGGCCGTTCGGCCTGAAGGATAAGTATTGGCTTCAATAGCTTCCAGGCTGTAATTTTTAACCAGTGTTGTCGTCGTTGTGATTACCGGCAAAGGCATATTGGCTGTTGTAGTGGTCGCTACCTGTGTGGTACCTTCATACAACTTATAAGTATAGCCGCTTTGAAAATTGGTGATCAGGAGATTGGCACTTTGTCCCGAACAGGTGGTCATATTGTTAGCGGTAGGGGATTTGATATAGAAGGCGTAATAGATGCGTATGGAATTGGCCAGGCCGTAGAAATGCACCTTTACGCCATCGAAATTGGCATTTTCGGCAGGGATCAACATTTCCCCGACAACGGTACCGAGTCCCAAGAGGGAAGCGAGTGTACTGCTTGTATATACCGTTCCTACGGTTGCGGTCATTCCCCCTAAAGTTTTGGTGACTTCCAGGTTAGAGACCAAACCCAAACCTAATACCAGGCCGCTTGAGGTGGTCGCACGGAGTATGATAGGCGTAGTGCTGCTGGGCTTATTGGCTGCTGAAAACTGGAGATTCTGTGTAGCAGAGCCCAATACAATTGAAGTCAGGGTGGAGTAGGTCAGCGGATCACTGGTAGTTGCATTCGCTGCTCCACTTATAATCCCGCTATTTTGTTGTAAAGAAGCATAAACACGTTGCGCCTGCACGTTGATGCAAGTAAGCAGGCTTAAACAAATACCCCCGAGGCATATTGCAATACTTTGTTTAATTGTTAATAGGTAGTTTAGTTGATCACACAACGGAACAGAGCAAGCGAATGCCCGACCGTCCATTCAAACAATTAAATAGGAGGAAGTATTTATAGGGGTTTTTCAAAGGTTATTACAAATATACCCTATCTATATTTAATGATCAAAAAATATAGCACATTTATTAATACGCCTTAATTTGAAGGAGTTATATGGTTTTGATTTTAATTTATGATTTAAAAATAAAAATAATAAATAATTTATCAATTTATAATAATCTGAAAAATCAAATCAATTCATCCGGAGACCAGAAGTGTTTATGGAAATCAACCACTTTATCCCGCTTGATTTTTAGCCCTTCTGCTTCCAGGAGTTCCTGCATTTTTGCAGGAGTTTCAAAATGCATTTTTCCGGTTAATTTTCCCTGGCTGTTTACCACGCGATGCGCCGGGACTTCCAGGTTGTGGGAGGCAGACATGGCCCGTCCTACAATCCGGGCAGTGATGCCCGGACCGGCATATTTAGCAATGACACCATAACTACAGACTCTTCCTTTAGGAATGAGCCTGACGATCTCGAAAATAGCCTGGTATTGAGGAAGCGTATCCATTAAAAGAATCTTTAAACTTAGGAAATAAGCCCAAATTTAAGATTTAACCCACAGAGTAGGATGGAATATAGGATAGCCACGGAAGCAAAAAGCAATAAGAAATCTTGAGGATACATGCTGCGCAGGACTTTTATTAAGGTGAGGAAGCCAAGCGTAAGACTGCCCAGGAACATAGAGCTGAGGGTAAGCAAGGTCAGCAGCAAGGTTTTGTTTTGGAAGGAATAGAGTTCCGGGACGAGTGTAATGGCCAGGATGAGACAGAGCAGGCAGAAAATAAACAGGTATTCCGCCCATTTACTCCGGCGTTTATTACCGGAAGGTATACTGCTAATATCCAATATGGATTCAAATAATGCGCGCCACATAATTTATAGTTTTTGGGTCTACCTATAATCAAAAGCAGGGATTACCCAGTTCAATTCCGCGCTAAAATCATCACCGTAGGCGTTTACAAAACCCGCCAGGCAGGCATCTGTATTACCTTTAGCGAAGAGCGTATGGAGATAAGCATTGGTCATTTTTTCGTCCGGGGCTTCCGATACCCAAACCATTTGCTCGCCTTTAAAACCATTACGGATGCAGATCTCACCGGCTACGATATTGGGTAAAGTATACACGAAAAGGGCAGGGGAGGGAATATCCTGCATGGAGGCGGCAAACTTTTCATCAATTTCCCGGCATCCATCCGCGGTAGTGAGCAGGAGGGCTACTTTATCTTTATTTACAGGCTGATCTACCGCCTGCATCAATATTTCGGTCGCGATAAAGCCCAGCTTTGAAATACGGTCCATCTTAAAAAACTTAGGATAAGACAGACCTAATGTTTTGTATAGGTACACCGGTATTTCAGCTGCTGCTATATCCCGTAAATCATATAAGTGCTGCCCGTCCACAAGGACACTGGCAGCACTTATGCTTATGCTATGTTTGGTATTAATAACTTGCATCAGGAAGGTTCGCGTTCTAAGAATTTGATCAGGGAAGTGATGGCCTTTTGATGGTTCTTTACAAAAGGATTTGTGTCGTCCCATACATAACCGGCCAATACAGAACAGATCTGGGATTTAATGACCGGGTCTTTATATTCTGCGAAGAAGATTTTATAGAGATCGCCGGTATACCAGGCTTTTACATAAGTCCGGAAGACATCTACGCCCTGTTCCATAAACTTCATATAATCATTTTCCCAATCCACCTGTTCTCCCTGCAAATGCTTCACGACAAGATTAGCCGCTTTTTGAGAAGATACGGTGGCCAGTGTAACTCCGGAAGAGAAGATAGGATCTAAAAATTCGGTTACATTACCGGTGAGCACATAGCCTTTACCATAGAAAGTACTGGAAGTCGCGCTCCAGCCTTGTAGTATCCTCGGCTCGAATTTCAAGCCCGCATCTTTAAAACGATAAGCGGTATTGGGATCATTTTCCAATAACCTGCGGTACTTGGCTACGATATCCTCGTCGCTGCCGAATGGCTCAAAATATTCCGGGTTGGCTACGAAACCCACGGAAGTAACTCCTGTAGAGAACGGAATGGTCCAGATCCAGCAATCGGTATCCTGGGCATACACCACAATCCGGTTAGGTTCCACCATTTCCATACGCCTGGGATCTTCCATATGGCAGAAGATCGTTTTCCGGGTTGGTAAGCCTGGTGGTAAATCCAGATTGAATAATTTAGGAATTACCCGACCATAGCCACTACCATCAACGATAAAGCGGGCTTGTACCTGCCAGCTTTCGCCATTCTCTTTTTGAATTGTAGAAATGCTGCTACCGTCTTCATTCATTTCAATAGCCGTCAGTTCACTTAAATAATGTACGGGTATGCCCATCCGCCCACATTCGTTGGCCAGGGTCATATCAAAATCGGCACGCGGCATTTGCCAGGCATAATTGTAGCCTTCGGTATGCTGTGTTTCGAAAGAAAAATCACAGACTTTATCTCCGAGTACGAATTTAGCGCCCCATTTTTCCTGAAAGCCTTGTGCTTTTAAAGCAGGTAAGAAACCGGCTTCTTCCATACCCTCCAGGCAGCGGGGCAAAAGGCTTTCGCCGATCACGAATCTCGGGAATTGCGTTTTTTCGACGATCTCCACATTAAACCCGGCTTTCTTTATAATAGCGGCCGCAACACTTCCTGCCGGTCCGGCACCGATAACCAATACATCTATATTTTTCATAGCTCCACTGTTGCTTATTGTTAACTAAAAGGCTTATTTTTTCTGAATCTCTAAAATGGTATGGCTCAATCCTATATTGTCGTATTCTTTGACGATTTTAAAACCGGCTTCATCAATCAGTTTATAGAACACGGCACTGTCATACATCTGGCTATTACCATTGGCCATAGTCGTAAAGTATAAAGAGGTCATTTGCAGCGCGAAGGCAGAAGTTTCAAATTTCTGGCGGTCCCAGAATGTTTCATTGATAAAGATCCTGGTGTCCGCTGTGGCTACCTCATGGCATTTTTTCAAAATGCCTATAATTTCTTCATCAGCAAAGCAATCCAGGAACTGGCTCATCCAGATGGTATCATAGCCTTCGGGAAGCTTCAAACTATTATCTAAAACATTGTGGTTATAATAGGATACCCGGCCTTTAAAACCTGCAGCATCGATATTTTGCTCTGCCATAGCCAATTGGCCCGGCAAGTCTACAATACCCATTTGTACTTCAGGATTGTATTGTAAAGCCTGTAAAGACCATTTGCCGGTGTTACCACCTATATCCAGGATTTTTTTTGGTTGGGACTCGAATACAATATTTAAGGCCGTTTCAAAAGTGTTATCGGAATAAAAGTGGTCAAAATTCAACCAGCTTGTTTTGGCAGGTTCCGGCATTACGGAAAGGCCTTCATAGAGTGTACTCCAGTCTCCCAGGGTTTTCAGCCCGTAAGGTTTCCCGTCTTTAAGACAGTCCTCCATTGTTTCAGCACCCGCAGCACATACGTCCCGCATAAACTCGTAGTTTACCCGGGTCATTTCATTTTTCAGGATAAAATAACCTGTTTTTGCCAGGAAATATTTATCTTCTTTGCGGTAGATCAAACCGATACCCAGACCGGCTTCCAGCAATACGCGCAAAGCGTAAGGAGATAGTTCGGTGTTGGGTTTAAGTTCCGCCATAGCGATGCCATTCGTCCCGCTTTTATCTATCTGTGCTAAGATGTCTTTTTCAATTAACAGTTTAGAAGCCTCCCAAACGTATGGTGCGAAAGCAATCAGGTGTGCTCTGTCCATGGCCTCAAGGGCTTTTAAAGTATCTTTTTCAAACATATAGTTTGTTGTGTTTTTAGTAGAATGAAGCAAATAAAACAACACAGGAGCTGTTTCTGTGCCCAAAAGTAGTGTTTATCAGCAAAATTAAAAAGTAGCGGGGGCAAATGAATATTGATTTTTAGTGTAAATTTGTCACTTGCAAATAATCTAGGATGTACAATATAAAAATAAACGGACAGGAAGAGCTAAGCTTAACATTAGAAGCGGGACAGATCAATGTAGGCGGTAAAGACTTACAATGGGATATACAGCCATTACCTAATAAAAGCTTTAGTATCATTGCCAACAATAAAAGTTATGTTGCTTTCCTCGAGAACGTAGACCGCGCCCGCAAAACAATGGATCTGCGGATTGAGAACAGCGTTTATACTATAAAGATCCAGGAACCGATCGACCTTTTACTGGAAAAAATGGGCCTGGATATTTCCAAAACGCAGAAGGTTGAGCCGGTAAAAGCTCCCATGCCGGGTTTAATCCTGAAGGTACTGGTTACCGAAGGACAGGCCATTAAGAAAGGGGATCCGGTATTGATCCTGGAAGCCATGAAAATGGAAAATGTATTTAAAGCTTCCTCAGATGCTACGGTCAAAGCGATCAAAATTACCGAAGGCCAGGCTGTAGAGAAAGGAGAGGTATTGATTGAACTTGCCTAGAAAATGGCCTATTTACTTACAGAAATGATAAAAAAAACAATACTGATATGGCTGTGCATGGTCCTTTGTGGGTTTGGCGCCTTCAGCCAGGATATGAATGATGCTGTAGTTTATATCCAGAGTGATAAAGAAACGCCCATTTATGTAAAAGTAGAGGGCCAGATGATGGAGCGTTACAGTAAAAATTATGTAGTTCTGGGTAATTTGGCTTCCGGGCCATTAAACCTGGAGATCCTGTTTCAACAAAACAAATATCCCAACCAGAAATTTGTGTTGAACATAACGCCTTCCGGCCAGCGCTCACTGGTATTGAAAAAGATAGATCAGAACAAATTTGCTTTATACGACCTGAACTATGGCATTTATTTAAATAATGGTAACCGGCTTGAGGATGATATTTCGGGAAGTGATAAAGATTATCAAAATACTGTTTTAGCATCGAATACTACTGCTCCACCCAAGGAAGCAGTCGCAGAGACCGTGCCTGTAGAAAAACCAAAGAAGGAAAAGGTGGCACCGAAGCCTAAAAAGGAAAAGAAATCCGAGGACGAAATTCCGGAGTTTACGGTAGCCAAAGAAGCAAAAAAGAAGCAGGAGGAAACTCCTTTGCTCGCACAGGAAGAGACCGAATCCCCTAAAAAACCAAAGAAAACGCGTGCTGAAAGAAGACAGGAAACGGAAGAAAATACCAATGCGGAGCGCTTCCTGGACTTTGAAATGGATAAAAAAGAGCGTAACAGTGAGAATAACCGTTCCGGTACTGCAAAAAATATAAATCCGGGCAGCAATACAAAATGTTCCGAGCCGGCTTCCGAAAGCCAGTTTGACAACTTTGCCAGTTTGCTGAACGCTACAGAAGATGAGGAGCTAAAACTGGGTATTGTGCGTAAAAATGCGGCTAAATATTGTTTTAGTACGGACCAGGTGAGAACAATCGCGATGAACTTTGATTCCCAATCTTCCCGCTACGAGGTGGCCCGGGTCTTAAAGACGAAAGTGGTGGATATAGATAATTATGCGAAACTGAGTTCGCTCTTTAATACCAATTTTTTGAAAGAAAGATTTAAAAATGAAGTAGTGAATAAATAAATAAAAGTTCAGGGCCCGGTTTTACCGGGCCTTGAACTTTTTTATACTATAAATGGATTACATCTTATCCATACTAAATTTAAACTCTATTTGCGTTCCTTGATATTCGATTTTGAAGGTACCGGAGATCTGATTGGTTGCTGTATTTAAAGCGCCTTCAAAAGCATGCAATATATATCCATTATTAAGCGTAAATACTTCCTTTAAATGAAACTGAGTTGCGGAAGTTAAAACCAATGGAATACCGTTTGTGCCATTCCAGAAGTTATTTAACTGAAGTTCCGTAAGGGAACCAGGAGCAGGACCTAAAGTGGTAAAATATGGCCCGCTAAAAAGCGTTCCGTCCATTTCATATTCTTTAAAGTTCCAACCGTTTGAAAACTTTACTACCCAAACATCATTACAATACTGCCCGGAATAGCCTGCAGGACATACACAGGCGCCATTTTCACAATGGCCTACGGCACAGGGTACACTGGCACATTTTGAATTTTTATCTTTACAGGAAACCATAAAGATGCTGGAGAGGCATAAGATCAATGCCGAAATAAGGGTGATTTTCAATTTCATAATTTTCGCGTTTATAATTGGGCCGCAAAAATAGTGATTTTAACAAATATTAACAATTAATTTATGAATATATTCATTTGATCATCTAAACCTAGTATTCCTTCTTCTATATTTTGCGGGTGTTCTTTAAACCCTTTTATCTTAGCGGTTTTTCCTTTCTGTATTAAGGTCTGGAGCTGTTTCTCATTTAATTTTTTACCGAATACCACGAACGGCACTTTAAAACCACAGTTTTTATAATCGCTGCAGCCAATCGCTGTATTTCCTTTCATCAGTTTACTTTGTTTACACTTTGGACAGTCGATACTATTCCATTCTAATGGGGTATTGTCTTTAGGCGCTTTCTCTTTTTTGGGTTTTGCTTCGTTGGCAGGCTTTTCTTCCTGTAGGGCGATTACTTTATGTTGGCTGTAAATTACTTTCTGCGTCAGGGCGACTACCATATCCACCAGCTCTTGCTTGAACTGTTGCGCTTCATATTCTCCTTTTTCGATCTTGCGCAGTTTTAATTCCCATTCCCCGGTCAGTTCAGGGCTTTTCAGCAGTTCATCTTCAATAGTATCGATGAGGTCAATACCAGTTTGCGTAGCAATGATGTTCTTGCGCTTGCGTTCAATGTATTTACGTTTGAATAAGGTTTCAATAATATTTGCCCGGGTAGAAGGGCGGCCAATGCCATTACTCTTCATGAGCTCGCGCAGCTCTTCATCCTCGACCTGCTTGCCCGCGGTTTCCATGGCCCGCAGGATCGTAGCTTCGGTATAAGGTTTGGGCGCTGTAGTTTTCCCCTGGTGTACCAGCGGTTCATGCGGACCGGATTCTCCTACTTTAAACTCCGGGATATTTTGCTCTTCTTCTTTATTCTTTTCTTCTTCCTCGGTTTTTGCATCCTTAGCATAAATGATCTTCCAACCCGGTTCCAGGATCTGTTTACCGGTAGCTTTAAATGGTATTTCACCCACTTTCCCTTCTACAAGGGTGTTTGAAATTTTACAATCGGGATAAAAAACGGCAATAAAACGCCTGGCGATCAGGTCGTAAATTATTTTTTCCTCCCGGTACAATGAGGCCGGTGGGCAGATCTCTGTAGGGATGATGGCATGGTGATCGGTAACCTTGCTGTCATCAAATACGGCTTTAGACTTTGGGATAGGGGCTTGCAATAATGGAGCAGTAAACTCCTGGTAATAATGAAGATTTTGCAGGATACCCGGAACTTTCGGGTACAGGCTTTCGGAAAGGTAAGTGGTATCTACACGGGGGTAGGTCACATGTTTTTTTTCATAAAGACTCTGTACATATTTGAGTGTGTTTTCAGCCGAAAAGCCAAACTTCTTATTGGCTTCCACCTGCAGACCGGTAAGGTCGAACAGTCGCGGATTCTTTTCTTTACCTTCTTTCTTCTCAAAAGAGACAATCTCGAAGGGATGTTGTAGTAAGTACTCAAGGCCTTTTTCTGCGCGCTCTTTATTAGCCAGCCGGTCGATGGCCGCATTGAATAAGACTTCGCGGTAAACGGTTTTCAATTCCCAGTAGTCGGCAGACTGGAAGGCATTGATCTCTTTTTGTCTTTGGACGAGCATGGCAAGGGTAGGGGTTTGTACCCTCCCAATAGAGAGTACGGCCTTGTTTTGTCCAAATTTTTTAGTGAACAGGCGGGTCGCATTGATCCCGAGGAGCCAGTCGCCAATAGCTCGGGCATTGCCTGCCAGGTAAAGATTTTTATATTCCTCTGCAGGTTTCAATTTTTCAAAACCTTCTTTTATCGCTTCTTCGGTAAGCGAAGATATCCAGAGTCGTTTTACCGGCTTATCACAATTGGCTTTCTGTAATACCCAACGTTGTATCAATTCCCCTTCCTGCCCGGCATCCCCGCAATTGATCACCTCTTCGCAGGATTGTACCAGTTTTTCGATGACTTTAAATTGCTGCTCTACGCCTTTATTAGGAATCAGTTTGAGCCCGAAGCGTTCGGGGATAATAGGCAGGTAGCCCAGGTCCCAGTATTTATAGCTCGGATGATAATCATGAGGTTCTTTTAGAGTACAGAGATGGCCGAAGGTCCAGGTCACACAATAATCATTGCCTTCCAGGTAGCCGGAGCGCATTTGGGTAGCACCCAATACTTTGGCGATATCTCTGGCCACACTTGGCTTTTCGGCAATACATAACTTCATAGTAAATTCAACGATAAACACTCACAACCGGAAGGTTATGATCAGTACCTGCAAATTTCGGAAAATTTGAGCGGAGCAACCGGAATAGTTTTCCACTAAAGAAATTGTGGAATTGGATTAGGGCACTTTTGTTAACTTATCCAAATACCTGTACTTCACATCTACCTCTTTGTTTACATTTTGAATGATGTCATCTTGGGCTAAAGTCGTATGAGAGCACCATGAGGTCCAGAAAATATTGCTACCTGTAGGGACAATTTTATTCATGTAAGCTAAAATATGTCTTTTTGAACCATCAATAAGATAAACGTTTCCTAACTGAAATGAATATCCAACATTGTCGCTCACATAAACATCAATAGATTTTTGAGATCGGATTTTCTTATTAAAACTATGAATAACGGCTACTTTATGCTTATAAAAAACATGAATTGTATCCAGTTTTTCGATAAGGTTCCTTTCGGTATTGGACGATTCAATTTCAAAAATAACTTTTGTCTTATAAATAGTATCAATTGATAAGATTTTACCAATAATAAACAAATCAGCCTTATTTGCTGCAATATGTAACGGAGGATAATAACAACTGCTTGTATTTCCTTTAAAAGGACATAGGAGTAGCAGTAAGACTATAAGATAAATAATTATATGCCTCATTCTAAATAACGAATACAAAATTAAAAAATCTGCTAAGACAAAATATGTCTTAGCAGATCCAATAATATCACAATTACACTCAATTATTTTGCTGCAATCACAGAGATCTCCACGTTTACGCCACGGGGTAAACCCGCTACCTGTACACATTCACGGGCAGGCTCATGCTCGGTAAAATAAGTCGCGTATATTTCATTAATCAAGGAGAACTGACCCATATCGGTAATGAAAATAGTGGCTTTCAGCACGTTTTCAAAACCATAGCCTGCCGTACTTAGGATTGCTTTTACATTCTCCAGGCACTGGCGGGTCTCATCCTGTATACCGGAGGTAACCAGCTCATTTTTTTCCTGGTTGAAAGGGATCTGACCGGAAACGAATAACATATTGCCAAATTTCACCGCATGGTTATAAGGCCCGATCGGTGCCGGTGCCGCCGGCGAGTTAATAATCTCTTTTTGCATTTTTTTTGTTTATTATTTAAATACTTTTAATCAATTTTTTTCTATAATTACATCCTCACATCAGCTCATCAGCAAATTAGCACATCTCCAAATCAGCTAAGCATCATATCAGCTCATTAGCAAATCTCCCAATCAGCACATCATCACATTAGCTGATCAGCACATTACCCATCAATCCAGCTCAATGCATAATCTTCATTCTCTACGCCCAGCGCATCGGCCGTCATGATCAGCGGATGGAAAGTGTCCACCATCACCGCCAGCTCCAGGGTTTCTTTTGCCCCAATGCTTTTTTCTACTGTACCCGGGTGCGGTCCGTGCGGAATACCTGCAGGGTGTAAAGTGATCATCCCTTTAGTAACATGCTTACGGCTCATGAAATCACCATCTACATAATACAATACCTCATCACTGTCAATATTACTATGATGATAAGGAGCCGGTATGGATTTAGGATGATAATCAAACAGGCGTGGTACGAAAGAACAGATCACGAAATTATGGGCATCGAAATGCTGGTGTACCGGGGGCGGCTGGTGTACGCGACCGGTAATCGGTTCAAAATCATGAATGCTGATCGCATAAGGATATTCACAACCATCCCAACCCACTACATCAAATGGATGATAACCGTACCATATAGGGTACATCATTCCTTTCTTCTTGGTATTGATCAGGAACTCGCCTTTTTCATTGATCGGCTCTACGTATTCCGGCTTGCGGATGTCGCGCTCACAGAAAGGGGAGTGCTCCAGTAATTGGCCGTAACGGCTTAAATATCTTTTCGGGAAGGTAATCGGGCTGAAAGAGTCCACGATAAATAGCCTGTTTTCCTCGGTTTTAAATTCAATCTGGTAGATACAACCACGTGGAATAACCAGGTAATCGCCATAGCCAAAAGGGATATGACCATACTGAGTTTTCAAAATGCCTTCGCCAACGTGCACAAAGATCACCTCGTCCGCATCTGCATTTTTGAAAAAAGTGTTACCGTCGAGGCCTTTCATAGGCGCTGCGAGGGCGATTTGCACATCATTATTAAACAGGACAACTTTCCGTGATCTTAAATAGTCGGTATCCGGTTCTACCGAAAAACCTTCAAAACACCGCGGTTTAAGAATATTGTCAGATGCTGCTTTCGGAGAAACATCATAAGGCTCTTTGGTCTTTACAATAACGGTTGGCGGGTGAATATGATATAACAGGGAATAGTGAGAGGAAAAACCTTCTGTACTGAACAATTGCTCTGCATATAAGTCTCCGTTCTCTTGTCTGAACTGCGTATGTCTTTTTTGAGGGATCTTACCCAGACTATAATAATGTGGCATTTGAAACTATTTTAAGAATTATGCTAAGATACCATTTTTAAATTTCTCTTTTATTTTTTCATCCAGAGCACGCGGATTTCCATCATCATCTATACGTACAAAGGTGGCAGAAGTGGTACAGGCTACCGTTTCTTCTGCATTGTATACACTATACTTCCGGGCCTCAACAGTTAAAGTGAGCGAAGTATTACCTACTTTGGTCACTTCCCCGTAAAGCCGGATGTGATTACCTGCCTTTAAAGGCTTTTTAAATAAAAGTTCGCCGACACGCAGGGTCACCATATTCTGGGTCTGGCAATATTCTGTAGCGAAAGATCCCGCGGCCTCATCGATCCAGGCCATCAGGATACCGCCAAACAAATTCCCATGGATACCGATATCCTTGGTCATGACAATTTTCTTTGTGATTAATTCCATTTGTTATAAAACGTCAACGTTTAGAAGACGCGCAAAGATAATCTTTTCGGCAGCATATTTGTGGCAAAGCAATGATCACATTTACACAAAATTGTCAAAAGTGACCGTAAAAATGGCCTGCTCTGTCGGACTTAGTAAGCAATGTAGTGCAGCTTTTTACTGAAAGTGCGCCCTTGCGCATCATATATCCTTAGCACGTAAATACCAGCCGCGAAATGCCGGCTATCTATCCGCACGATCTGGTGTGCCGGTTCTTTTACTTCTTCCTGGTACACACGGCGGCCATCAATATTGTATAATTGAATCGTTACCTTATCCGAAGGCAGGCTTTTGAAGGTCACATTGATCCTGTCAGAGCCTGAACCGACCAAAATCGTGTTATCATCAAAATTCCCCGGGGTATCCACACGGGGCGTATATTTATTAATAATGGAATCAATCCAGGGGCGATAGTAAGCTATGTTGGTGAAAATGCTGGGTTGTTTATAGAGCACAGTTTTCCAACCCCCGCCACCACTTACGATACCCAGCAAGGTTGACTTGCCGTCTTCTTCGGTCCAGAGCGGACCTCCGCTGTCCCCGGCCGCGACGCCGGAAGGCGCATTATCATCATAACCGGCACAAAAAACACCTTTAGAAAGGGGGCCAACAATATCGTTGCCTGCATAGTATTCCTGGCACAAGACCCGGTCAATTATTTTTGTTTGCGCCCATTTTAAAATAATGGGATTACCATAACCTGAAGTATCTATTAATCCCCAACCGGCCACTTTTACTTTGCGGTTACCTGAATAAATAGGACTGGAAGTATCTGTATGCCTTGGGAGGCTTATGGGTGTTATGGTAGCTACCGGCTCTTTTAAACGAATTAAAGCTAAATCATTGCCCTCACCTATTTGTTGCGCCATTGCAAACAGCTCATTATCGAAAATAGTGTCTATTTGCGCAATCATGCCGCCGTTAGGATTTACTTCCAGCCAGGTATTTACAGAATTTAATCGGATCGTTAGAGGGGTACCATTATTCACGCCGCTTACCCTGATGCAATGGGAAGCAGTAAGGATCCAATAAGGGTGTATCAATACCGCACCGCAGAAGTGTCGTTCCTCTTCTCCCGGCCTGGTACGTCTTAAGTCCGCCATCCATGGAAATTGACCTTCTGCTGCATCCTGTCCCCCGATGATCCAGTAATTGGATTGGGCTTTTACCGGTGCGTAGTGCACAAATACAATCGTAATTAGGCATAATAATTGAAGTATTATCTTTTTCATGTCAAGAGTATTTAAAATGAGGGATTAAGGGTATTTTTATGAGATCATTGCGGTAGACCGTTCGGGCAAAATAAGTATTAATCAAATTACATGATGTAGCTTACGGTAGATGTGGTTACCTGCATGATCATAAACCCGGATCACATACATTCCTGGTGCAAAACCGGAAACAGGAATCAGGAAAGTCTGGAATTTAGGATTTTGAATGGTTTGTTGATGAAGTACTTTACCTTCTATATTGCTTAATTGTACGAAAATGTTGGTGGAACGAATAGCTCCGATCTTTAATTTAATATTGTTCTGCGCTATGCTAATGCGCACATTCTGCTCGTTAAAACCCTCAGCCTTAGGAATGGAGGTTGGATTGGCGCCCATTACAGAGTCGATCCAGGGCCTGAAATAAGCAATATTAGTATAGATCCCGGGCTGCTCAAAAAGTGTAGTGGGCATACCGCCACCGCCACTGACTACGCCTATTATATATTCCGTTCCATTACTTTCGAGCCATAAAGGACCACCACTATCTCCGGCCCCTGCACCGGATTGCGGCTCATCACCTTCATAACCTACACATACCACGCGGTTGCTTACCGTACCCACCGATGGATTATTCTGGTAATAATCGCTACACCTTGCCCTGCCGATGATCTTTGTGGGGGACCATTTCATCCTGTCAGCGGCTTGAAAGCTAAATGTATCCATAAGGCCCCAGCCGGCAGTGGTAACAAGCCCGTCGGACTGGTAATAATTAACCGTATCGGCTTGTTGCGGCAGCGCAATAGGCAGGATACTGGTAACCGGTTCTTTTAACCGGATCAGCCCCAAGTCATACCCGTTCCCCAGGCCAAGGTTCATATCAAAATCCATATGCCGGTAAAAAGTATCTATCTCAGCGGAAATACCTCCATTAATATTGACCTGCTGGGCTTCTGTATTTACCGTATTAAAGCGTACATGAGTAGGATTATCTATCCCGAATTCATCCCCCATAAGGCAATGTGCGGCAGTAAGTACCCAATACGGATGAATTAATGCAGACCCACAGTGATGATACTGTATATTCCCGCTTGCGGTCCTGACATCACCGATCCATGGAAACTGGCCTTCTACCGCATTCTGACCGCCAACGATCCAAAAGCTGGATTGGGCTTTAACCTGTGAAAAGCTAATTAATGCAATTATAGATAAAGAGCAGTATATTGTTTTTCTCATATCCTAAGCTTCTTAATGAACAACAAAAAAGATATCAACAAAAAGCTAATATAATAAAAAAATTACAAAACTAAATATTTGGTGGAAAATGTGATAAGAGCCGAATTGAGGCTTAACTTTGGCAAATTTTTTAGTACAAAATGATTCAGGAATTCAACGATCAGGCGCGTAAAAACCGGACAGTAGCCATTTGGCTGTTGATCGGTGTCGGTATGGTAATTATTCAAACCTTATTAGGAGGTATTACCCGGCTTTCCGGCTCGGGATTATCCATAACCGAATGGAATATCGTTACGGGTACCCTGCCACCTTTAAATGAGCAGCAATGGGCTGCGGAATTTTCCAAATACCAGGAATCCCCGCAGTTTAGATACCTGAACAGTGATTTCACGGTTTCTGATTTCAAATTTATTTTCTTCTGGGAATGGTTTCACCGCTTATGGGCCCGCCTGATCGGCCTTGTATTTGCCCTTCCTTTTATCTACTTTTTAATCCGCAAGTATTTCACAAAAGATATGGTCATGCCTATTGTAGGTATGTTTGTCCTGGGTGCTTTACAAGGAGCTATCGGTTGGATCATGGTAGCCAGCGGACTGGTGGGTGATGCGATTTATGTAAGACCGACCCGGCTGGCCATGCACTTTGTACTGGCTATGGTTTTAGGCGCTTATGTGTTTTGGTTTGCCTTAAAATTATTAATCCCCGATAATAAAAAGGTGCTTGCCGCTTCTTTAAGCAGGCTAGTTATTGTTATTCTTGTCGCCATAGGCATCCAATTTGTATATGGGGCACTCATGGCTGGACATAAAGCGGCTACTGTAGCGGCTACCTGGCCTACCATTAACGGGATGTGGGTGCCGGAAAATATGGACCAGTCCCCATCGGGGCACTATATGCTGGAAAATAAAATCACGATTCATTTTATGCACCGTGGCCTGGCTTACCTGATCTTACTGCTGACCATCTTATTTACGGTAAAAGCGGCTAAAATAAAAGTATCCGGGGTGTTTAACCGCTTTAAATACACGCCGCTTGTATTTGTTTTAATCCAGGTGCTATTGGGTATTTTTACTTTATTATCCAGCGATACCATACAGCCTAACAAGTGGCGGGTGTTTGAAAGCATTGCATTAAGCCACCAGATGATTGCCATGTTCTTTATGTTCAGTATGGTCCTGCAGATCTACCTGATCAAAACAAAAACAGGAGTGGGCAACAAATAGTTTAAAGCGGGAGATTGTCCCGCTTTTTTATTGAAAAAATGCATCCGGGTATACGACTTTCCCGGTTAGATTTTTCAAAGCACCTGGCACCAGCTCAATGGCCATACAATTTTCCGGGGGAGCGTCAAACGGCAGCGAAAGATGGAAATGATGAAGGGGCTGATAGCCGAATTTAGGATAATACTTTTCATGGCCCAACACAATAACTGATTGATATCCCAGGTCTCTTGCTGTATCATGTGCTTTTAATATCAATGCTGCACCCAGGCCCTTCCCTTGAAATGCAGGCAAAACAGCCACCGGGGCCAATGCCAGTGCTGTAATCTCATCCTGAACAGTAGCTATTTTAACCTTGCTGAGCAATATATAACCTACTACCTGCCGGTCCATTTCTGCAACCAGGGATAAGTCCGGAATAAAGCCATCCGTGCTTCTTAGGCGTTCTACCAGGAATTGCTCTCTTTTATCACTATACTTTTCGTGGCGGAAAGCAGCTTCTATCAAATGGAAAACCTGCGGATAATCAGATGGCCTTTCCTGCCGGATATGAATGGACATAGCTATAAATAGTTTAAGATTTCATTGATCTGTTTCAATGATACAAAATTAGGGTGTTTGAACTCTTGCTCGTGCTGCTCGTGTGTCCATGTGACGTGGTAAGGAATATGCCCGCCAAAACCGCCCAGCTCCAGGACAGGCAAGATATCCGATTTAATGGAATTGCCTAACATCAGGAACTGCCTAGGCATACAGTCCAGGTGTTGGAGCAGCTTTTGATAATCACCGGCTCTTTTATCACTCATTATTTCAATATGGTGAAAATAGCTTTCCAATCCCGATTTTTTCAATTTACGTTCCTGGTCCAATAAATCTCCCTTCGTGGCGACAATCAACCTATAACTGCCTTTCAGTTGCTCCAAGGTGTCTGCTACGCCCTCTAATAGTTCAACAGGCTTTTGCAAAAGATCATGACCAATAGCTATAATTTTATCCGTTACGTCCAGAGAAGCTGCAGGGCCGCAAATCCTGCCCGCTGTTTCTATCATACACAATACAAAACCTTTTACCCCGTAACCGTAAAGAGGCAGGTTTTTCATTTCAGTTTTAAACAACTCCTGTGACACCAGATCTGCACTCAGGTAGTGCTCCAGCAAAAGAGAGAACTGTTGTTCGGCTTCCTGGAAATACGTTTCATTGATCCATAAGGTATCATCCGCATCAAAGGCTATTGTTTTAATATCATTTTTCATTGTTGCGCTTTTGTAATTTTGAAAACAAAAATGCCAAAAGGGGACCATTTAAAAAAGGACATTTGTCCCGGAACGAGCAAGCCTGGCAAAAATCCTGGTGTTCCCAAAATACAATTCAATTTATTAGATAAAAAAATATTTATTCATTTTGTAACTTTTTCTTCTGTGCTGCGATTAACTATTAAATGACGAGGGCTGAATATAATCATATTGTAAAAGAGTGGGCTAACAATGTCTTTCGCTTTGCTTTAAAAACCATCAATGATGCGGAAGAAGCCAAAGACGTGGTACAGCAGGCATTCGAAGTATTATGGACCAGGCATGAGTCTATAGATTTCGATAAAGGAAAAAGCTATTTGTTTACCGTGGCACACCGGCGATGCATGGATTACTACCGCAGGGATAAACCAAAAGAGATAGAACATATACCGGAAATTATTACCAATAACGAGCAAAGCAAAAATGAGTGGAAGGCCTATTTACAAGAAGCATTAAAAATATTAGACCAGCAAAGCAAACAATTGATCCTGTTGAAAGACTATGAAGGGTATAATTACCAGGAAATCGGGCAAATTACAGGACTCAATGAAAGCCAGGTGAAAGTTTACCTGCACCGGGCAAGAAAATTATTAAAAAATTATTTAATCCAAAAAAAGCAATTGTTGTGATGGAGCAGTTTGAAAAGGCCTATATGGAAGAGCAGATCTTACTCTTGCTGGATCAGGAGCTGGATGCAGTACAGGCGGGAAGGGTGTGGGCACAGATTGAAGCTTTCCCGGAATATAAAGCATTATACGAAGAGTATGCCTCGGTATACTTAACACAGGACGAAGGAGCTATACCTGTTGTTGATTTCTCCTACCTGGAGAAGGGTAGCGAATATGATCTGCCACCTATGCAAATCAAAAGATCTTTTAAACCGGTATGGGGTATTGCGGCAGGAGTAGCATTAATACTAACTACAGGTATATTATTACGAATGAAAAATAACGAGGTAGCACAAATGGACAGCAGCCTGGTTAAATCCGACAAAATACACCAGACCGTACAGGCGCCTATACACCAACTAGCGGTAGATTCTCTGGAACGCAAACCCGATCTCAGAAAAGCACCGCAAATCAATAAGTCGAAACCGGAACATAAAAAGAATAATGGTACGGACCTGAGACTGGCTTTGCAAGACAATACGGCTCCAAGAGCTACGCTGGCCAGTATTTACGAAGGAACCTCACAAGGAGTAGCACAGGTAAAAAGTAGTGTAATAAATGAGGTACCCGCCCGGAATAATAACTATTATGTAAGCTTACCTAAACAGCCTAAACCTGTAGATGATTTGAACCTGGAATCCTCAAACGGTCTTTTACCAGACATGATCAAGGCCGGGCAATGGATCTTCGGGGATCATAAAAATAATACTACCGTGGAAATAGCCATAGGTAACAGTGAAAAAAGAAGCATAAAATTTAAATTATAAAAAATACATAAGCGATGAAAACGAGCCCAATAACCAAAAGCATCATTTTAGCCATGACCATGGCTGCAACTTTCACGGCAAACGCACAAGATAAAACCATGAGCACGACGGATACCGTTATCCTACAGGGCGAAGCCGGGAAGGACGGTAAAGATGGAGAAGACGGTAATCTCAATCTAAGCATCAGTAACCATGGTGTGAAAGTAAGCAACAAGAAGGACGTCTACGGGGATAAATCACCCCGCTTACAAACGCACTGGGGACTGGTAGACCTGGGATTGAATTTTATACAGGATCAATCGATATATGGTACCGGCAATGCATTAAGTAATCAATACGGTGTACAGGAAGACTGGTTTGACCTGCGCAACGGTCGCTCCTGGAATGTGAATATTTACCCGGTAATGGTAAATTATAAAGTGATCCGCAACAAGAGCTTCAAGCTGAATTTATATTCCGGTATCGGCTTGCAGATCTATAATTTCCGTTACAAAACTAATTTAACTCACCACTCCGATCCCAAAGACAGGCTGAGCAATGATCCGGGTGCGAGCTTTACCAAAAACAAGCTTTCCCAGAACTTTTTAACGGTACCTTTAATGGTGAACTTTAACCATAAACTGGATAAAAAGAATTGGCTGACCTATGGTTTCGGGGCGAGTGCAGGTTACAACCTGAACACCTGGACCAAACAGCAGTCCAAAGAGTTCGGTACACAGAAGAACCATGACCTGTATAATTTTAATGAATTCAATGTAAATGTAATCGGTGAGATCGGCATTAATAGCTTAAGATTCTTTGCCAGCTACCAGTTAACCAATATGTATAAAGGTACCGACCTGAAACAACAGCCTATAAGCTTCGGTATCCGTTTTGGTCAGATTTAGTTTTTCAGCCCCTATATTTATAAACGTTATGGTTTGCAGTGTCTACTGCGAACCATTTTTATTTTTTCCTGCTTATTTTTGCAGCCATGAAATTAGTCATTCAGAGAGTAAGCGAAGCATCGGTCAGCATATCCGGAAATACACATTCAGCCATAGGCCCGGGTTTGCTGGTTTTAGCAGGTATTGCGCAGGAGGATACACTAAAAGACCTGGAATATGCTGCGCATAAGCTCGTCCAGTTGCGTATTTTTTCGGATGAAAACGGTTTAATGAACCGCTCTGTAAAGGATATTGGTGGCGAAATCTTAATCGTAAGCCAATTTACCTTACTGGCACAGACGCGGAAAGGTAACCGGCCTTCTTACATTGAAGCAGCAAGACCAGAAGTCGCTATTCCCTTATATGAACAATTCTGCAGGCTTGTCTCCGAGTTGTCCGGTAAAACAGTCGCCACCGGAGTTTTCGGGGCAGATATGCAAATAAGTCTTTTGAATGATGGTCCTGTAACCATAGTTCTGGACTCCATGGAAAAATAAAGATGGATAATTCATAATTACCATTAACAATTAACCATTAATAATTAACCATTAATTATTGCTCTTGTATTTCAACACCAGGAATTGTTTTCCGAAAGGATCGGTATGCTGGTATAAATCCTCGAAAAAAGCTTGCCCGTAATTTAAATAATAGGGTAGGAATGTCTCATAGCGCTCCTGCAGGCTGTCATTAGGAAAGGCATGCTCTTTGAAACTATAAATACGGTCCACCTGGATCTCCAGGCTTTTTTTAATAGACCGGTTGACCTTCTTATCCAGGATATCCAATTGTGCCTGTACCTTTGCTACAACAGCCGAAATACTGCCATTGAGATTTTTGTCCAGTTTCGAATACTTTTCGGTAAGGTCGGATTGCCAACCTTCAAGCTGTTCAAAATAGGCGGCCAGGCTCCACTGTTCTTCTTTTTCGGTGCCTACTAATTCATCAATCAAAGCTGCCGTTTTACGGAACATCTTATGATCATCAAGACCGGATTTGGCCTGCGTCTCAGCCGTTTTATGGTCCAGCACAACTGCCGACTGTCTTAAAATTACCGCAGGATAATATACCTGGTAATGATTAAAAACCCCTTTCAGTTGCATCCAATAAGCGACTTCACTGCCCCCACCTATAAAAGCGATATCCGGTAAGATACTTTCCTGGTAAAGCCCTCTTAAGATCACGTTCGGGCTAAAACGCTCCGGGTGGGTCTCAATCTCTTCCTCCATTTCAGCAGCTGAAAATTTAAGCTCCGTATTTAAGACCAGGTATTCATTGTTGATCAATTCAATTCTTTCCCTCAGGCCCTCTTTCAGGTAAAAGAAATTGATCGGCCTGAAAAATGCCTGTGCTTTATAGGTCTCGTTCAGGCGCTCTGAATCCTGCTTTACGAGCTCGAAAGCCTTAGGGCGCAACACTTCTTCTTTAATGACAGGAACAAACTTTCTTTTCAGCCGGGCATCATTGGCATCCAATACCAGTACGCCCAGGAATCCTAATAAATCATTGATCAGTATTCTTGTGGCCATAGCAATACTATTTCCTTTCTTATAGGCAGCTAAAATAGTACTGCGCAAATATTTTTCGGAAGCACCTGCCGGGCCTAACAGAGACAGTAATTCTTTGATCAAACGTTCCAATGCTTCATCCACCAACATCATGCCTACGGCACCTGTCTGAGTGGTATTCCATTCAAATACTTTACCGGCAAACCTGAAATGTCCTAATTCTTCAAAGTCATTATCCTCGGAGCCGATATAAAAAACAGGAACAAAATTGGCAGTAGCGTCCAGGGTCTTCAGATGGGCCGCTAATTTTACAGAATGAACAATTTTATAGATAAAATACAAATAGCCGGTCATCAGGTTCGGCTGATGTGCAGAGCAAACCGTAAATGTATTTTCAGCACGTAATAGCTCCAGGTTGGCGGTAACCGCCGGGCTAAGTTCAAGACCGGCATACTGCTCACTGATTACCTCATGTAAGATCTCCCGGTCAACAGGGAAATGTTTCCTGCTATCAATTGCTTTTTTCAAACCTGCATCGTTGATTTCAAACGTATAAAAGGATTGTAAATCCTGGTTTTCGTTGACATAATCAGTGACAAGTTTTGAAAAATAACCTGTTTCGGGTACGGGAACATAAGAAACCTGGCTGGCAATAGCTTTAGCGGGCATAATATTTGGGCTGAATTTCTGCAAATGTAACCATAATTGATTGAGCTTAATAGGCCCGGAAGATGATTTAACAATTCTGATATTAAGCAGATTAAAGCCCTTAAATAATCATATTTTGCCTGTTTAAGCCAACAATAATTGGGATCAGCGGAGTAAGATAACTGTTTGCTACTCTTAAATATTACTGCTCTGCAAGTCAAAAATTACCAATTTTTCAAACCGATAATAATATTACCTTTGCGAACAATTTTTGTAGATGCTCGGCAGATCAAAGAATTTAATCATCCAGGTGATAGACTTTTTTTACTTCCCGGTTTTCCACAAACTCATATCCGTACAAACGTTCCGGTATGCAGCTTGCGGAGGCGGGAATGCCCTGTTGAACCTGGTTCTTTTCTACCTGAGTTACAACTACCTGTTTAAGGCAGAGGTTATTAATTTTGCCGGTATACATATGAACCGTTATATCGCGGCCTTTGCTTTCTCTCTGGCGATTACTTTTCCAATAGGATTCGTAATGAATAAATTTGTAGTCTTCCAGGCTTCTCATTTGAAAGGCCGGGTCCAGTTGTTCCGCTATGCTTTAATTGCTGCATTAAACATTCTGTTTAATTACCTTTTACTCCACTTTTTTGCAGGTTTCTGTGGTTTTTGGGCGACACCTTCACAGGCTTTGACCACCATTATCCTGGCAGTAGTGAGTTATTTTGCCCAAAACTATTTTACCTTTAGGTCTAAATCCTAAAGACCATGAATGCTTACGGCAAAATCCTTTTGCTTCTTTTGTTACTATGCTCATCGGCAGTATCAGGCCATGCCCAGGAGAAAACGCTGCTATGGCGAATTTCCGGCAATGGATTGACTAAAGATTCCTACCTCTTCGGTACCATGCATAAGATCTGTGAAGAAGATTACTTCTGGACAGATACGATGAAGAAATACTTTCATCGATCCGATCGCGTCTGCTTTGAAATTGACCTGAGCGATCCTTTTTTGCTGCTGAGTACCGTAAAAAGTATGCAAAGTGTAGACGGCCGTACGCTTAAAGACTTGTTCACCCCAAAAGACTTCGCCAGGCTTTCCACTTATTTTAAGCGCGCCAATGGTTATGATATAATGTTGTTCAACCAGGTCAGGCCTTCTGTCTTAATGCTCCTGCTGGAAACAGATTATGTAAACTGCCTGGCCCATAAATCTTATGAAGATGAAATGAAAAAAGAAGCCCGGAAGTTTAAAAAACCAATCTTTGGCCTGGAAACTGTTGAAGAGCAATTTGCCGCTGTTGCGGATGCTACCGATAAAGAAGTCGTATCTTATGTGATGAACATCGTGAACGGGCAATATCTAAGGGATAAATCGCACCAGTTGCTTTATGATCATATAACCACTTTATATAAAAAGCAAGATATAGAAGCACTTTATGACTTAGTGAGTGCAGAAGATAGCACGGTGATTTTTGATAAGAAAGAAATGATACTGGATTTCCGGAATAAAAGCTGGATTCCTAAATTTAAAACCTATGCGAAAGACAAAAGTGTCTTCTTTGCGGTTGGTGCAGGGCACCTGGCTGGAGAAGCCGGACTCATCAACCTGCTCCGGAAAGAAGGGTATCAGCTCAACCCGATTTTTAGCGAGGAAGTCGATTTTGAGGAAATACTAACAGAAATCCAGGCGGAATAATGTTTTAAAACAGTATTTTTAAGCGATAAACAAATCCTGCATTGAATGAATAGAGTAGTATCGCTATATGAACTGGCTTTCCGTACCGGATTAAATGCAGCGATCACTTTCTTTGTATTTTTTATTTTCCTGTATTTCGGTGGCATTTTACTTTATTCATTGACGCTCCATTTCCTGAAAAAGGACTTCGGTTTTCATGCCATTCAGCATAATCTGAGAAAAGGACAAATTAGCTTTGAAATCAGGCAGTCTTTATTATCCATCTTTATATTCAGTTTACAGGCGATTCCATTGCAGTTTTTAGTAGCACAAGGCTATGCGACAGTAAGCTTTAGCAATGCCTGGGTATTGCTCTGGCAAATCCCGCTTTTATTCCTGTGGAACGAAATCCATTTTTACCTGATACATGCTTTACTGCACCGGAAATGGCTGATGAAAAAGGTGCATTATGTGCATCATAAGTCTAAAGAACCAACCCTGTATTCCGTTTATAGTTTTCATTGGTTTGAAGCGTTCCTTTTAGGCACCGTAATCTTCCTGCCCATGACCTTATATACTTTTCACTTTTTTGCTATACTAAGCTTACCTATATTGAGCATTACATTAAATTTAATGGGTCATTCCAACCATGAAGGCCATTCTGATAAAGGGCCACAGCATATCAGCCGCTTTATCTTCAGGCACAGCATGCATCATAAATGGAGCAACGGAAATTTCGGGTTCATGCTGCCTTACCTGGACCAATTATTCAAGACCAAACTACCTAAAAATAAAAACTAATGAGCCATACCGTATATATTAATGCCATCGGCAAACATTTACCGGGCGAGCCGGTGCCGAATGAAGCCATGGAAGATTACCTGGGCCTGATCAACGGGCAGCCTTCCAGGACCAAAACAAGAATGCTCCAGCAAAATGGGATTACCTCCCGGTATTATGCGATCAACAAAGAGCAGGAATCTACAGACTCCGTTGCCGGTATGGCTGCTAAGGCGATTAAAGACACCTTGCAAAAAGCTAATATACCAGCAGCCCATATTGAATTACTGGCAGCAGGTACCACACAAAATGACCTGCCGATTCCCGGTTTTGCCAGCATGGTGCATGCCGAAACGGCAATACCTGCATGTAATATTTCCAGTTTCCAATCCGTTTGCGCAGCCGGTATGATGGCGGTGAATCACGTCTTCCAGACCATTAAAAATGGGGATGCGCAAAAGGCCATTGCCTGTGCGGCTGATTTTCCCAGCCGCTTGTTTAAAGCCAAAAGATTTGCCCACCAGGAAACCGTAATAGCCAATGGGCTGGACCTGGAAACCGATTTCCTGCGCTGGATGCTTTCTGATGGCGCAGGTGCCTTCTATATGAGTCACCAGCCCAACACGACCGACTTCAGCTTTGAAGTGGAATGGATCGACATCCGTTCGCATGCCCATTTATTCGAACCCTGCATGTACACGGGTATGCGCAAAAATGCTGATGGCAGTATGGGAAAAACCTGGATCGATTATGATAGTTTTACCGATGCCGATGCGGATGCCGCCTTAAACCTGCGCCAGGACATCCGCCTGGTCAATAACATTATTTCTTTAGGTGTACAGCACTTCTTTAATCTTATTGATGCAGGAAAAATAGATCCTAAAAACCTGGACTGGCTGGTCGCGCATTACTCTTCCGAGTATTTCAAAAAACCTATTGTCTCTTTATTGGAGAAAGGCGGTTTAGAGATTCCTGAAGAGAAATGGTTTACCAATCTACATACAAAAGGGAATACCGGTTCGGCTTCCATTTTCATCATGCTGGAAGAGCTGCTGAATGAAAAAGAGTTGCAGGCAGGACAGGAAATCATCTGCATGGTACCGGAAAGCGGGCGCTTCATTACTACTTTTATGAAACTGAAAGTGATTGCTCCTGCGACAGAAAAGAAACAGGCCAGCATTGATGAATCAGATGCAATCCTGGCGCCGGACATTCATATTGAAGGTAATCCCACCCAGGAATGGCTCGTGCGCCAGCTGGTAGACACCTGGGTAGATTTTGAAACGCATCTAAGGAAAGTACCTATCATCCAAAAGATCTATAACGGTACGATTACCCTTGAAGATTACAAACTACTTTTACTCAACCTGCGTCAGCAGGTGATTGACGGTTCGCAATGGATCGCCCGTGCGGCCTCCAATGTAAGCATGGAATATTTCGATATCCGCTCCTCCTTCATCTCCCATTCCCGGGATGAACACCGGGACTACCAGATCCTGGAAAAAAACTATATCAATTGCGGTGGGCAAAGGGAAGACCTGTATACCGGGGAAAAGAATGTAGGCAGTGAAGCCTTAAGCGCTTTCATGTTTCAAAAGGCCAGCCAGCCGAATCCTTTTGACCTGCTGGGCGGTATGTTCATCATCGAAGGGCTGGGCAACCGGATCGCCGGCAATTGGGGCAGGGCCATAAAAGACTTACTCGATTTGAATGAAGACCAGGTATCCTTCTTTACCTATCATGAGACGAGCGACAGCAATGACAATCATTTTGAAAGATTTGAAAACGCGCTGAATTCAGACCTGTTGACCATGGATATGGCCCGCCGGATCGTTAAGACCGCAAAAGTGGTGGCCCGGCTGTACCGCATGCAATTAGAAGAAATCGGGAATTACTAAAATTTAAACCTCAATGCTACACGATAAAGCTTATTTTGAACAATTAGAAAACAATCCCCGGGATCCCAGCCATTGGCATGCCCTGTTCTGGGACAACAGCGTTCCCTTCGATCCGGACGCGAAAGCAGCCTTCCTTTATGATTCCGGCAGGAAATCCAAACAATACCTGCTACCCGTTGTACGCGTATTGGGGCGCTTTTCGATTATCCTGTTCCAGCTCTTAAAATTCATTATCCCTAACGTGATCAATGCACCCAAAATGCTGCACAGATGCTTGTACTGGGGCATGAAAAACTGGGTATCCCCGGAAGCGAATTTTTTGATCCTCCGCCATTTTTACCTGGGATCGGAAGTATTGCGTTTTATTAAAGACAATGTAAAAGGTGCGGAAAATATACCTATGAACCCGCTCAAACCTTTGTCTATAAAAGATATTAAGGACAATATGTTCCTGGAGCATGACCTGAATCTCTATAATTTTATTATTAATCTGAATAAAGCCATACAGGAGCATGGATTGAAGATCGAAAAGGTGGAACGTCCGGATTTCTCGGCGATAGGTACGGGTAAAATTCCTTTCGAAGAATTTCCCAGCCGCTGGACTAATTTCCTGGACCTTTCCAGCGCGATAGAGATCTTTACACCGATCTACCAGTTCTTCCTTACCGATAATGATTTCTGGCGCGCCTCCAACTCCTTACAGCTGGATGAAGTCATCGGTGTATATGCGGCAACTATTATGGATTGCCCGGAAAAATTGGTGGCTTTGAACAATAAACACCCAATGATCCCTTTGCCTACTTATGGTGCCGGGTTCCGGCTTACTTTACATGGTTTGTCTACAGAAGTATTGCACTACCTCATCAAGACTGCTAAAATGCAACAGGTAAACAACTAAGTGGATGCTATGCCAACCATAATTATAGAGACATTGATTGAAGCACCTATAGAAAGGGTATTTGACCTGGCCAGGAGCATAGACTTACATCGCTTGTCCACCAGGCAGACCAATGAACAAGTCATTGCCGGCAAAACAAGCGGATTGATCGGGCTGGGGGAGACCGTCACCTGGCGGGCGAAACACTTTGGCATTTATCAAAAGCTGAGTGTTGTCATTACTGAGTTTAATCGCCCCTTTTCATTCACAGATCGTATGTTGAAGGGTGCTTTTGCTGCTATGGAGCATCAGCATCAATTTGAATTGGTGGACACCGGGAAAACATTAATGCGGGATCTATTCACGTTCAAGGCTCCTTTGGGTATTTTGGGCAGGTTTGCAGAACGTTTGTTTCTTTCCGCCTATATGCGCAAATTCCTGATCAGTAAAAACAAAATACTGAAACGGGTAGCAGAAGGTGAGGAATGGAAGGAAGTTTTTTAGAAAAGCCTGCATAGCCTTCGTGAAATATTTCAAACAGACTAACAACTCGCAATACGCTTAGGTGGTGGGTGGGCATAGGTGTCAGCGGTGAAGCTACATAACAACAACAGCTCCATGTAAGGATAATTGCGCTTCACTTTAAACAATTTTCAACCTTTACATACCGCTTTTTTACGAAAAATAGGTAAAGCAGTAGAGCATACACAGGGTAGGGCTTTGCTTATTTTGGGTGGGTGAGTGAATATTTAGTTATAATACCTCTCCTTCAATCACCAGCTCGCTCTTACCAAAAGAATGGGCACCGGCACTTCCATCAGTGGACTTATAGCACCAACAAAAAAGCCGGAGGCGAATTAATACCGAAAAAGGCGATGGCTACGCTATTGCCAGTTCAAAATTATTACCTGTGGCGGTAAATGCGATGGAAGCGTTTCTGTCATAAGGAATTTTTAGAGATTTATTGATAAAAAATTGGCGAAAGCATTAAGTTATACCTAATTGTTGCATCTGTAGATCAATAGGCCATATCCCTGCTAATGCAATACTTCTTAGCTAACAGCAACATAAGTAGGGCTAGATACGGTATCTTTGGAAAATATTTTATATGTTCGCTAGCGGCATTAATCAAAAGTATCTCAATTTTATATATAATAAAATATAGTATATTTGTATTGTGCAAGAACGGACAATACTAAATTTACAAACGTTTGCTAAATGAATAAAAAGAACCTATCTGAATCTGACATAAAAGCAAAATATATCACACCTGCTATTTTGAAATCAGGTTGGGATGAGCAAACACAAATTGGACGTGAAATTTTCTTTACAGATGGACGTATCTATGTAAAAGGTAAATTGACGGCGAGAGGAAAACGGAAGTTTGCAGACTATATTCTTTTCTATAAACCCAATGTTCCCATTGCAATTATCGAAGCTAAAGACAATAAAAACACCATAAAAAGTGGCATTCAACAAGCGCTTAATTATGCAAACATTTTAGATATTCCTTGTGCATTTAGTAGTAATGGAGACGGATTTTATTTTCACGACAAAACAGCTACTGATGGAAAAATTGAAAAAGAAATATCATTAGAAGAATTTCCAAGCCCCGAAATCCTTTGGGAGAAATACAAAACATATAAGGGAATCGAGACAACAGAAGTTGAAGAAATTGCCAAACAAGATTATTTTCAAGATGGTTCGGGACGTAGTCCAAGATATTACCAGCAAATTGCGATAAACAGAACGATTGAAGCTGTTGCAAAGGGTTTGAATAGAATCCTATTAGTAATGGCAACAGGAACGGGAAAAACTTACACTGCTTTTCAAATTATTTACAGATTATGGAAAAGTGGTGCTAAAAATAGAGTCCTCTTTTTAGCTGACAGAACTGCATTGATTGACCAAACCGCTCGTGGAGATTTCAGACATTTCAAAGATGCTTTAACCATCATCAAACATAAAAAAATAGATACGGCCTATAATATTTATCTGGCATTATATCAAGGTTTATCAGATAGTAAATCCGATGACGCTTACAAACAATTCAGCCGAGATTTCTTTGACTTAATCATTATTGATGAGTGCCACAGAGGAAGTGCAAAAGAAGACAGCAAATGGAGAGAAATTCTTGAATATTTCAATAATGCTACTCACGTTGGATTAACAGCAACACCAAAAGAAACAACCGAAGTTTCTAATATAGACTATTTTAAAAAGCCAATTTATACTTATTCCTTAAAACAAGGAATCGATGATGGGTTTCTTGCTCCATACAAAGTGGTGAAAATCACATTAGACATTGATGCTGAAGGTTGGAGACCACCACAAGGATTTTTAGATAAAAATGGAAATCTTGTTGAAGATAGAATTTACAACCGAACAGATTTTGACAAAAATATTATCGTTGAAGAACGAAGAAAATTAGTAGCCCAAAAAATTACCGAATTTCTAAAGGGCTACGACAGATTTGCTAAAACGATTGTATTCTGCATTGATATCGAACATGCAGAAGGAATGCGTACAGCATTGGCTAACGCCAATGCGGATTTATTTGCTCAAAATAATAAGTATGTAATGCAAATTACAGGAGACAACGAAGAAGGTAAAAGAGAATTGGATAGTTTTATCAATCCAAGTGAACGCTATCCTGTTATTGCAACTACTTCAAAACTAATGACAACAGGTGTCGATGCTCAAACTTGCAAACTAATTGTTTTAGATAGCAATATTGGTTCAATGACAGAGTTTAAACAGATAATTGGTCGTGGAACTCGCATTAATGAAGAATACGGAAAAACATACTTTACCATTATGGATTTTCGAAACGTTACAAATTTATTTGCAGACCCCGATTTTGACGGGGATCCTGTAATGATAAAACAGGTAAATGAAGAAGATGATTTAGGTGATGCAGGAGAAGAAACAACAGATGAAACGATTACAGATATTTTAGATGGAGAAGTTGTCGATTTTCCCGAAGTTAAAGGTGGTGGAGAAATAGAAGAAAATACCAAACGAGAAAAAATTTGGGTAGATGGCGTGCAAGTCAAAATTGTAAATGAGCGGGTGCAATATCTTGGAGTAGACGGAAAAATAATTACCGAAAGTTTAAGAGATTATACAAAATCGAATGTTACAAAACAGTACCATACCTTAGAAAAATTCTTATTGCGTTGGAACAATGCAGAGAAAAAAGAAGCTATCATTCAAGAGTTAGAAGAACAAGGTATTTTCTTTGATGCTTTGAAAGAAGAAGTTGGAAAAGATTTTGACCCATTCGATTTGATTTGTCATTTGGCGTTTGAAACAAAACCTTTGACTCGAAAAGAAAGGGCAAACAATGTAAAAAAACGGAACTATTTCACAAAATATGGGGATAAAGCACAAGAAGTTTTAAATAGTTTACTAGATAAATATGCAGAAGATGGATTGCTAACTATCGAAAGCACAGAAGTTTTAAAACTTGATCCATTAAATAAGTTAGGAACACCTATAGAACTCATTAACGCTTTTGGTGGAAAACCCCGATATTTGCAGGCTTTAAAAGAATTAGAAATAGAATTGTACAATAGTATAGCATAATGGCAAACATAGGAGCAGTAATTTCGAGTATCAGAAATATAATGCGTCAAGACAGAGGTATTTCTGGTGATGCTCAAAGATTGGAACAGTTGGGTTGGATGCTCTTTTTGAAAATAATTGACGATAAAGACCAGGAACTCGAAATATTAAAAGATGATTATACATCTGTTATTCCCGAAAAATTTCAATGGAGAAATTGGGCTTCAAATGCTGAAGGAATTACAGGTGATGAACTATTAGCATTTATAGATAGTACCGCACACGATAATAAAGGACTTTTTGCTACATTAAGCACCTTGACCAATCCCAAAAATCCGAAAAGAGCAAGCATTGTTCAGCAGATTTTTGACGGAACGAATAACTTTATGAAGTCGGGTTATGAAATGCGTAAAGTCATTAACGAACTCAATAAAATTGACTTTAATAGCTCTAAAGACAAGCAAATTTTCGGAACGATTTATGAAAGCATTCTGGTAGAATTGCGTGATGCTGGTAACAAAGGTGAATATTACACACCGAGAGCCGTTACCAAATTGATGACAATGATGACCGACCCCAAACTGGGTGAACGCGTCCTAGATCCGGCATCAGGAACGGCTGGGTTTTTAACCGAAGCCATTGATCACGTTCGGGAAAGTTATGTAAAAACCGTAGAAGACGAACGCATTTTACAAACCAGTATTACGGGTTGGGAATTTAAACCAGTGCCATTCGTATTGGGATTGACCAATCTCATTTTGCACGAAATAGAAGTGCCCGATTATCATTATATCGACAGTTTAAAAGTAGAATACAACAGCATAGGTAGAAAAGATCAGGTGGAGGTTATACTTGCCAATCCGCCATTTGGAGCGAGCATTGCCGATGGTGTAGAAACCAACTTTCCTGCCAATTATCGTTGCAAAGAATCGGCAGATTTGTTTGTGATATTGATGTTGCAACTCTTAAAACCACATGGAAGATGTGCCATTGTATTGCCCGATGGTTCTATCACTGGCGAAGGTGTAAAAGCTCGAATCCGTGAAAAATTATTAACCGATTGCAATTTGCATACGATTATTCGTTTGCCACAAAGTACCTTCTTCCCTGCTACGGTAAGTACCAATTTATTGTTTTTTGAAAAAGGAAGTAAAACCAAGGATATTTGGTATTACGAACATAAATTACCCGAAGGTCAAAAAAGTTACAGCAAAACCAAACCCATACAATTTGAAGAGTTAGTACCATTGATTGAGTGGTGGAATAAGCGTAAAGAAAACGAACAAGCTTGGAAAGTAAATGTAAAAGATTTAAAAGACTGGGATTTAGATATTAAGAATCCGAATCAAGAGGAAGAAGCAAAACTGTTGTCTTCGGATAAAATATTAGATAAGCTAGAAAATTCTTTTACCCAAAGTTTTAATCTCTTAAATGAATTAAGAAATGGGTAATTGGAAGATAGTTAAGCTTTCAAAAATTTTGAAAGAAAGTAAAGAAATTGCTTTAGATTCTGATGCCGACCGTAGAATACGAGTTTTGCTAAATGCTAATGGTGTAATGAAAAGACCATTAACTAAAGAAACAGAGGGAGCAACTACTTATTATGTTAGAAAAACAAATCAATTTATATATGGAAAGCAAAATTTACATAAAGGAGCTTTTGGTATTATTCCTAGTGAATTAGATGGTTTCAGTAGCTCCTCTGATTTGCCTGCATTTGATATAGATAAATCTTGTTTGCCTAAATGGTTAGACTATTTCTTCAAACAGGGCAACTTTTATCTTTCATTAATTGATATAGCAAAAGGTGCAGCTACAAAAAGGATTCAGCCAAATTCACTTTTTGAAATTGAAATACCTTTACCAAATGTTGATGAGCAAAGGGTAATTATTGAAAATATTCAAAAAAAGGAATTTGTACATAATCAACTAACTTTTGAAATTGAACAGCAAAAACAACTTCTTTCTCAATTTAAGCAAGCCATTTTACAAGAAGCCATACAAGGCAAATTGACAGAAAATTGGCTTTCTGAAAATACAGATATTGAGCCAGCTTCAGAATTACTAAAACGCATCAAAGCCGAAAAAGCAAAACTCATCAAAGAGAAAAAAATAAAGAAAGAAAAAGAATTAGCACCCATTTCAAAAGAAGAAATTCCATTTGAAATTCCTGAAAATTGGGTGTGGGTTAGGTTGGGAGAAATCGCAAATGTCGGCACAGGAGCAACACCACTCACATCTGATAAAAGTTATTATCTAAATGGAAATATTCCTTGGATAACTAGTTCTGCAACAGGCAATTTATTTGTTGAAAGCCAAGAACAGTATATAACAGAAAAAGCATTAAAAGAAACAAATTGCACCATAAATCCTAAAGGAACACTTGTTGTTGCAATGTATGGACAAGGAAAAACACGTGGACAAATTACCGAACTAATGTTTGATTCAGCTACAAATCAAGCTTGTGCTACTATTCAACCTTATTCAGATTTTATTAATCATAGAAGATTTATAAAACTCTATTTTAGAAAAATTTACTCTGAAATACGAGAGTTAGCTCAAGGTGGAGCACAACCCAACTTGAATATGGGTAAAATCAAAAATACCATTATTCCACTTCCACCACTTTCCGAGCAACAAGCTATTGTAGAAAAAGTAGAAATTTTGATGGCAAAATGCACGGCTTTGGAGCAAGAAATAACCCAAAGTGAGCAATATGCCAATATGTTGATGCAAGCAGTTTTAAAAGAATCGTTTGAAAGTAAAAACGCAGTGGTAGAATCCGTTCAAATGGATAGATCTATCCAACTAGCATTGATGCAGATGATGTTTAAGCAAAACTTAGGTATCAATTATGGCGAAGTCATTATGCAGAAAACAGCATATAATTTAGATCATCTTTACCAGAAAGAATCTTCATTCTTTCCTTATTCGTATCAAAGCTCCAATCATGGGGCATTTTCTGTGCAATTAAGAAAGGAATTGGAATCTAACCCATATTTAACGACAAAATCTACAGAAAAAGGGAAAGTAATATGTGTAGAGCACGAACATAACTCAGCTGTATTAAATGCTTTTTCAAATCCTGTTTATAAAGATTATATACAATCGCTTACACAGCTTTTAGAAATCTATTCTTTACCCATTATTGGAAAAAAATCTGACCAGATAGAATTATTCAATACGGTGTTAAAAATAATGAATGATTTAAATGTTACTGACATCGAGACCATTTACGCTGCAATGGAAAATTGGGAGATTGAGCAAAAAGGATATAAAACCAAGGCCCAGAAATTCTCTTTGCAAGCAACGAAAAAGATGCTTGGTTTTATTTTGTCTTTAAAGAAGTAAAATGAGTGCACCGAATAATTAGTTTTAATATTTTAACACGATATATCAGTTCGTTAGAATATAAGTCGGTTATTTGAAAGGATTACTATAATTTTAAACATTGAAATGCGGTTTAGGGTAGAATATAAAATTTTTGGTAATGATTCTAAAGATAGTTTAATATTAATACGTCAAAGAAAAATCGCAAAAATATAAGTTTCAAAACAAGTAAAATTGTTTGAATTAAGTATGAGGAAGATAGACAGGTCTGATTTTAAGTATAGAAAGGAGCTATCCTTTGATCCGGATGATGTAAACGTACGTCTGCAGAATTTTAGGGTATCAGAGTTGCTAAAGCTAATTGATCCAGAAGTATTCAATGAACTAAAAGATGAAAATCTTTATAGAACCGATTTGTCAGACAATGAAAGTTTCATTGATGAAAATACTGAATTAGATATCGAAAGCGAAGACGAATTGCAGAGAAAAACAGACTTATGGAATCCAGTTCAAAAAAGTCTATTTATAGAATCTTTAATGATAAGATTGCCTATACCGATGCTTTATTTGGATGGAACACAAAAGCCGTGGAGAGTAATTGATGGCTTACAAAGACTAAACACTATATTAAGTTTTGTAAACAATGAATTTGAACTAAAATCTCTTGAATATTTGGGAAAACAATGTAATGGTCTGGCTTTTAATGATACTCGATTTCCTGGTTATCTAAAAGATAGAATATTAAATGCAGATTTAACCGCCTATGTTATTAGTCCCGGTACTCCTGAAGACGTTAAATATAATATATTTCAACGAATCAATACGGGAGGATTGAAGCTAAATGGTCAGGAAATTAGAAATGCAATTTTCAAAGGTAAGCCTGTACAATTCACCAAAGATTTGGCAGCGGAAGAGGTTTTCAAAAGAGCAACAAATAACAAGGTCGCCCCAAGAAGAATGATGGACAGGGAATATGCTAATCGGTTTATAGCATTTCAAGTTTTCGACTATGATGATTATAGCGGGAAAATGGATTTATTCTTGTCCGAAGCACTGTATGATATAAATTCCAGAACTGAAGACGAGCTAAATGAGATTAGAGAGGCTTTTAGGGTAAGTATGGATCGCGCATTTGAAATTTTTGAGGGCTATGCATTTTACAGGCCTAAGTCTGATAAAGAATGGGGGCGACAACCCAATAAAGCCGTATTCGATACACTTTCTTGGAACTTGGCAGAACTTTCTGATCATGAGTTTTCAAAAATTGAAACCCATAAATCTTACTTTAAAAAGAAATATATAGAGTTTATGATAAAAAACGAGTCAATGTTTAAGGCAGTTAATGATACAACTGGCTCTAAAACAGCAGTTCGTAATCGGTTCAGATTATTAAATCAGTTTTTCAAATCATATCTAAATGATTAATAGAATACATCTTAAAAACTTCAAAATATTTGAAGACGAACCCTTTGATTTGGCTCCCCTTACGCTATTTACAGGGATCAATGGCATGGGGAAGTCTAGTATTATACAGTCCTTACTGTTACTCAAACAGAGTTTCGAAAGTAAACAACTGGTTTATGAAAGTACGGTGGAGCTAGAGAATAATAGCTATGTAGACCTTGAGAACTGTGAAGCACTATGTAGAAAAAAAGCTTCCCCTAAAATTGTTACCATTGAGATTGAAAATAGCGAAGAAAAAAACTATACTTGGGTAATTAATGCCTCCAATCCAATAGATAAAAAAGCTAAATTCAATTTTACTGGCGATGATACTTATAAACAGGAAGCATTATTTAATGAAAACTTTATATATCTAACTGCGGAGAGATATGGCCCGAGAAAAAGCTATGATAAAGAATTTACGGCACGTTCCTATAATACTAGGCTAGGTATTCAGGGAGAGAAAACACCGGCGTTTATTCAAAAAGCGGTATCTGAAAACCAGGAAATCGGGATAGAAGCACTTATTCATCCAAGTTTGAAATCATCAAATACTGCGGAAAGTCCGATGCAATTGTATAGAAATATTAACGCCTGGCTTGGAGATATACTAGGAAGGGCTGTTACTGCCAAAGTCTCAGATGAAGGTACAGACAAAGTAAAACTCACCTTCTCAATAAAGGGTGGGCAAGGAGACGAGTTTTCTGCCCTTCAGGTAGGTTTTGGGTTTAGCTTCAGTTTACCTGTAATTGTAGCTCCTTTAATTGCAAAGCCCGGAGATTTAATTATAATAGAAAACCCCGAAGCACATTTACATCCATCAGCTCAATCTAAAATAGGAATATTATTGGCCCTTGCAGCTCAAAACGGCGTTCAGGTAATTTTGGAAACACATAGTGATCATGTAATGAATGGGATTAGGGTTCTTGCTAAAGGGCATGATATTTACGGCAAAATTGATAGTGATATTACCAAAATACATTTCTTCCATAATCATGAAAGTGAAATTGCTCGAAGAGTATTAACGGTACTTCCTACAGGTAAGCTAAGTGGATGGCCTAATGGCTTTTTTGACGAGTGGGAAATTAATTTACAAAGATTAGTTTTTTAGTATGTATTCATTTTTAAATGATATTTCAATTTCTCCGGCGGGAATTACAGTCTTAGATAGTCGACAGTTAATAAAAGAACTGATTAATACTGTTTTTCTATTAAAAAAATTTAAAATAGAAAGGATTCGAGTTCCAGAAAATTTTGCTCATGTTGCAATAGCTGGATCAGTATCAATAGCTGAATTTTATCAAACATCTACAGATGCTGAAGAAAGAGGATTGATCCTTGGTTTTTTAGAAAACATGACAGAAGTTCCTCCTTCCGAAAATATTGAGGCAGTAGAACAAGCAGATGCGAAGCATTTATTTGACATATATCTTGATGGTGTTAGCTCACATCTACTAAAAGAAGCATATGTTAAAAATTCTCCCACTGTGAGTTTTGCTAGTCATCCATCCTATCAAGCAGATTTTCTTAACTGCAAGAAATACATTGTTACTGAAAAAGGTGATAGAAATCTAGATATTCTTCTAAATAATGTAAATAATCAAAATATACAATTAGCACATTTCGATTATCTACTTCAAATCAATGTAAATATTATATTTTCTAAAAGGAAGTTGGATCCCAGCAAAAATCCATGTTGGAGAGAAGAAGTAACAAAAGGTATTTTAGATAAGTATAATTATCCAAATTGTCTAGATGGCCTAAGTCAAACTGAATGCCGTAGTATAAATATGCAACTTGCTCCGATGATTTTAGAGGCTAACGGTTGGGTGGTTAATTCAAGACTTACAAGTATTAATAGAGGTAGAACCGAAGTTTGGAAAGTATATACAAATAGATTAGGTGAAGAAGTACATGTATCAGTAGACTTGGTAGAAGGAGAATTTGAGATTCAAGATCGGAATGGGAAATGGGTAAAAACAGTTTTTTTCGATGGGAAAGACACTGGGAAAGATTACTCCCAGTTTAAAAACTCAAAAAATAAAGACGGTCATCATATTGATATTAAATAAATTTATTTTCGATGTGATGACCTTTTCCTAAAAATAAACATACCTATTTTACTTTTTTTACACGCGTGAGGCATAGTAGCGGCATCCTTTTGTGGAACGCAGTGGAGCAAAAGATACAGCATATCCGAGTAACGAAGCAACTCAAGGTTGCTTTGGTTAAAGTTTACCAGTGCAACTGCCCACCAACCCTAAGGGGCACGCCCTAGTAAAAAAATCCCCGCCCTTGCTGGTGTTATCACCAGTAGGTAAGCCGCGATTTTGAGATTGCTCGACTTCATTTCATTCCGTTCGAAATGACGGTGGAGTGGCCTTTGAAAAAATGGTGTTAAGAAAATGGTGTAGTGAACCGTCCTTCGCTGTGCGAAGGGAAATTCGCCACTGTCTGAGCCTGGTACACTAGCTTGATTGATGACGTAAATTTCAGGCGAGTTTGACGAATTTCAGGTTCACTGCACAATTTTTAGTCCTTTTTTTCACCGCCTTGATCTTTTGGTTCTTTTGTATCAAGACAAAAGAACAGGTAAAAAGCACTTGACAATGCAATGATTTCCTAAATAGTTGAATGATTCTTTACTACTTTTTGCTTGTCCAAAAAGTGGAGCAAAAAGGATCCCGTCCCAACATGATGTCGGGAAATCGCCAGCATGATTTCCAGATTTAGTCCACTACTCAACATATCTGCAAAGCCCATCCACAGAAGTATAGTGCCGGGAGGCTATAAATCAGGCATGATCGGTCGGAGAAAACACCAACTGAGGCGAATGTGAGATTTCTCGACTTCATTTCATTCCGCTCGAAATGACGGTAGTATGGCCTTTGAAAAAATGGCGTTAAGAAAATGGTGTGGAGGACCGTCCTTCGCGATGCGGAGGATAAATTCGCCACTGTCTGAGCCTTGCAAATTGCCTGATTAATGACTTTTATCATTTAGGCGAGTTTGGCGAATTTTAGGTTCGGCGCACCATTTTTAGCCATTTTTTTACAGCCTTGATTTTGTGATTCTTTTGCATCAAGGCAAAAGAATATACATAATAACATAACAATAAAAGCTAAATCAGGAAATCTTGCAAAATCAGCAACCTTAAATACTTTCATTTATAATATTGCTTGATTGAAAAACTTTAACCCTTAATGGACTGTTTGATACAGAGATTTTCTAAATATGTATTTAGAGTCTATATATTATTGTGGATAACCTGTTCATTTTCTCAAAGACATTCCGTGGAGATATGATTATATTTGCCCTCCTTAAAAATGGAGATTTAGATTATGGCAAATGTGTTTGCAAGTACGATTGCTCAGAAATTGAATATTGCGGAAAAAAGCATTAACTCAGTTTTAGATTTATTAGCCGAAGGCGCTACCATCCCATTCATTGCACGTTACCGTAAAGACGTTACCGGCGCGATGGACGAAGTACAGATTCAACAAATACAGGATGAAGGGAAATTTCAGCAGGAATTCTCAGACCGTAAAGCTTTTATTGAAAAGACGATCAGTGAGCAGGGCAAAATGACAGAAGCACTCCAGGCCAGCCTGGATAAAGCGGTTAGCCTGAATGAACTGGAAGATATTTACCTTCCTTATAAACCAAAACGCAAGACCAAGGCACAAACTGCCCGTGAAAATGGCCTGGAACCATTGGCTTTATGGTTATTGGACCAAAAAGAAGGTAGTGTGGAAGCAGAAGCCACAGCATTCATTACGGAAAACGTAGCAGATACAAGCGCAGCTTTACAAGGCGCCAGGGACATCATTGCCGAAACCATCAATGAAGATGCAGCAGTAAGGGCGCAAATGCGTAAGCTATTCGAATCACAGGCTACTGTACAAAGTAAAGTATTGACCGGACAGGAAGAAGCCGGTGCAAAATATAAAGATTATTTCGAGTTTTCTGAACCGGTAAGCAAGATCCCTTCCCATCGTATGCTGGCCATTATGCGGGGCTTCATGGAAGGTATCCTGCGCATGAGCATTGCACCTGAAGAAGAAGTAGCCCTGGAAATGGTTGGCGAAAACTTCATTAAAGCGAGCAACGAAGCGGGTGAACAGGTGAAAAAAGCCGTTCGTGATGCTTATCGCCGTTTATTACAACCCAGCCTGGAATCTGAGTTCCGCATGGAATTGAAAGTAAAATCCGACGAAGAAGCGATTACCGTTTTTGCCGAAAACTTAAGACAACTTTTATTATCCTCCCCATTGGGTTCTAAAAGAATCCTGGCGATTGATCCGGGTTACCGTACCGGTTGTAAAGTAGTGGTCATTGATGAAAAAGGGGACCTGAAACACAATGACCTGATCTATGTGCACGAAAATAACTTCAAACTGAATGATGCCGAACATAAAGTACGCTCTTTAGTAAAACAATACGACGTTCAGGCATTTGCCATCGGGGATGGTACTGCGGGGCGTGAAACAGAGCAATTTGTAAAAAAACTACAATTGGAATTACCGATCTTCCTGGTGAATGAAGATGGTGCTTCTGTATACTCGGCTTCGGCTACAGCCCGTGAAGAATTCCCGGATTATGATGTTACGGTACGTGGTGCGGTGAGCATTGGTCGGCGCCTGATGGATCCATTGGCGGAACTGGTAAAAATAGATCCCAAAAGTATCGGGGTGGGGCAATACCAGCATGATGTGAACCAAACCCGTTTAAAAGAGAAATTAGACCAGACCGTTGAAAGTTGTGTGAATACCGTGGGGGTTAACCTGAATACTGCGGGTAAGCACTTATTATCCTATGTATCCGGTATTGGTGCCAGTGTAGCAGAAAATATCGTGAAATACCGCTCTGAAAACGGTCAGTTTACCGACCGTAAGCAATTACTCAAAGTACCTCGTTTAGGGAATAAAGCTTTCGAACAATGCGCCGGTTTCCTGAGGATTAAGGAAGCAACACATCCCCTGGATGCCTCAGGGGTACACCCGGAGGCTTACCCGGTTGTAGAGCAAATGGCCAAAGATGTTAATGTTTCGGTACCTGAACTCCTGGGTAATGAAGAGGCGATTAAGACGATAAAAATTTCCAATTACGTAAGCGATACCATTGGTAAGCATACCCTGGAAGATATCCTGAAAGAATTGAGAAAGCCGGGACTGGATCCGCGCAGTGAACTGGAACAATTTGAGTATGCTAATATCTATTCCATCGAAGATGTGCAGGTAGGCATGGAAGTACCGGGCATCGTGACCAATTTAACCCGTTTCGGCGCTTTTGTAGATATCGGGGTGAAACAAGATGGCCTGGTGCATGTATCCGAAATTTCGCATACTTACATCAGTGATCCTTCTGAGGCCTTAAAACTGAATGATAAAGTAAAAGTTGTGGTAACCGAGGTGGACCTGGCCCGCAAACGTATTGCTTTATCGATCAAACAAGCATTGCCAAATCCGGGCAACTCCGGAGGCGGTGGTAATGGCAAACGCCCGGCGCAACAAAAGCGGCAGGCAGAACCCGAGCATACCAATATTAATGATGCTTTGAGTTTCCTGAAAAGTAAGTTTAAAAAATAAATGACTATTTAAAGATAGAAAGCCGGTAGTAAATTAAACTACCGGCTTTTATATTTTACCGTGCCCCAAAGATGCTCCGCCCTTTGAAAAAAAAAGCTGCCAGGTTAAACCCGGCAGCTTTTTTGTAATTTTTCTTGTCCCGTCCTGAAATAGCGATACACCAAAAAGTATCGTATGGATAAAATTGAATCAAGTCAGTACGTAAAGCGTACTCAGAAGGATTACAGTCTTTCATTTAAGGTGGGATT